>JAABUY010000656.1_pt1 | contig 57266 bp, 63 predicted proteins | sample 5560271 | NCBI WGS metagenome assembly JAABUY01 (sample SAMN10711886, study PRJNA513374) | rock metagenome | isolation source: Antarctica rocks | place: Antarctica: Victoria Land, University Valley | reverse complement strand
TCATTGCGCACGAGGACATCTTCTGGGTGCTACGTTGAGCCTTCAATCTCGTCGAAAATGCGGAAAGTCGAGCTGAGTACCGACCTCATATCCAAAGCGGAGATTCACCTCAAGATACGATCCTAAGTGGTGAGGAACCGGCGCGCGCCTTCATTGAGCACCCGCACCCCCATTGCCAAATCCCCCACCGCCGTATCCTCCGCCCAATGATGGCTAATCCCCCTAATCGAAGGCACAAACAGCATCGCCGAAGGCATCACCCGCGCCATATACTGCGCATCATGCCCAGCCCCGCTCGGCATCCGCCGCCACTTCCCCGGCGCCAAATCCTCCGCCGCCGCGGCCAGCGCATCCTGCCACCCAGCGTCGCACAGCGCCGGCGCCGACTGGCTCATCACCTCCAGCGTCGCCAAGCACCGCTCCCGCCGGTTGCTCTCCTGCACACCCCGACGTAGCACCACGTCCAGCCGCTCCAGCACCTCCATCGAAATATCGCGCATTTGGAACAGCACCTCCGCCCGCCCGGGGATGATCGACGCCGCCCCCGGCAACAGCGCGATCCGGCCGCAGGTCCATACCGTCCGCTCCCCGCAATGCCGCGGAAACTCCGCATCCAGCCACGCCAGCAACCGTACCGCCGCCAGCCCGGCGTCTCGTCGCTCCGCCATCGTGGTGCCGCCCGCATGGTCCTGCTGGCCCTCGAACACGATGCGATACTGCCAAATCGCCACGATCCCCGTCACCACGCCCACCTGCTCGCCAGCCGCCTCCAGGGTGGTGCCCTGCTCGATGTGCATCTCGACGAACCCCTTGTAGCGCTCCTCCTCCATGCGCAGCCGCGGCCGGCCCGCCAGCCCGGCCTCCTGCAGCGCCTGCCGCAGCGGCTTGCCATGATAACGATTGGCCAGGCCGTCGATCTCGCTCTCCTCCAGCAAACCAATAAACGAGCGGGAGCCGAGGAACGAGCCGTAGTGCCCCTCCTCGTCGGCGAACGCGACCACGTCCACCGGCAGCCCGGCGCGCGCCAGCGCCAGCGCCGACACCACCCCCAGCGCCCCATCCAGCCACCCGGCCTCGTTCTGGCTCTCGATATGGCTGCCGGCCAGCAGCTTCGGGCCGGGCCCGGGATGCCGCCCCAGCACGTTGCCGATCCCGTCCATCCCGGGCTCCAGCCCTACCTCGGCCATGCGCGCCATCAGCCAATGGCGCGATTCCATGTCCTCCGGCGTATACGTCGGTCGGTGCACCCCGGTGCGGAAGGTGCCGATGTGCCGCAATTCATCGAGGTCGGCCAGGAAGCGTTCGGTATCCGGCTCGTGCGCGCTGTTTTGCATGGCGGCAGACTGGCCGGACATCGTCAGGTTCTCAACCCCCTCACGGCGCGTCCATCCCCAACACCTCGCCCGTCGCCGCGACGGCCACCGTGCCGCCCGGGCGCACCGCCTCGCCCTCCAGCGAAATGACATGCCCGCCGAGCGAGCGCTTCGCCTGCACCCCCGTCACCCGCCAGCGCATGGTCACCGTTTCCCCGGCCCGCACGGCGGAGCGCAGCCGGAAGTTGAAGCCGAGGCCGACCCCCGGCCCGCGCGAAGCGAAGAACGCCGCGATCATCGCCATCATCAGCGAGGTCACCTGCGGGCCCGAGGCGATAATCCCACCGAAGCGTGACGCTGCAGCATAGGCAGCGTCATGGTGCAAAGGGTTGGTGTCGCCGCACAGCCGGGCGAACTCCGCAATCCCGGGGGGGTCGAAGTGCACCTCCTTCGAAAATGCCTCGCCAACGAGGGCCTGATACTGTTCCGTGGTCATGCTGCACATTATCCAGTCGTTCGGCCGCAACATCGCCAAAGGGGCACCCATGACGCAAGACCTGATCCTGATCAACGAGGCGGACGGCGTGCTCGAGCTGAGCTTCAACCGGCCGGAAAAGAAGAACGCCATCACCGGGGCGATGTACGACGCGCTGACGGCGGCGCTGCAGGACGCCGCTGCACGCCCGGCCGTGCGCGCCGTGCTGATCGCCGCCGAGGGCGACATGTTCACCGCGGGCAACGACATCAAGGATTTCCTCGCCATGTCCGGCGGCCTTGCCAGCACGCCGCCCTCGCGGTTCATCAACGCCATCGCCACGTTCGGGAAGCCGTTGGTCGCCGCCGTGAACGGCCCGGCCATCGGCATCGGCACCACGCTGCTGCTGCACTGCGACCTGGTTTACGCCAGCCCCGAGGCCAGCCTTTCGGTCCCCTTCGTCGACCTCGGCCTGGTGCCGGAGGCTGGCAGCAGCATGCTGCTGCCGTTGCGCGTCGGCTTTGCCCGGGCGGCGGCGCTGCTGCTGCTAGGCGAGCCGATGGACGCCGAGGCCGCGCGCACCGCCGGGCTGGTGAACGCGATCGTCCCCGCCGCCGCGCTGCGCGACCACGCACGCGCCAAGGCGCGGAAGCTCGCGACGAAACCGCCGGCTGCCCTGGCCGCGGCCCGTGCGCTGATGCGTGGCGAGCCCAGCGCGCTGCGCTCCCAAATGCAGCTTGAATCCGCGGCGTTTTCCAAGGCGCTGCAGGGCGCAGAGTCGCGTGAGGCGTTCAATGCCTTCTTGGAGCGCCGGGCGCCGAACTTCAGCACGGCAGCGGAGTAAGCGGTATACTACCTGTTACCATGGACCCGCTGCACCCCTGGCTCGACCGCTATCCGGACGGCGTGGATTGGCATGCGCCGATCACCGCGGCGCCGTTGCACACGTTGATGCAGGAGGCCGGGGCACGCTACGGCGAGCGGCCGGCGTTCGATTTCCTGGGCCGCGGCACGACCTGGGCGGAGGCTGCGGCTATCACGGCGCGTATCGCCGCCGGGCTGCAGCGGCTGGGCTATGCGAAGGGCAACCGCATTGGGCTGCTGCTGCCGAACTGCCCGGCCTATCCCGTGCTGTTCTTCGGCGCCCTGCAGGCCGGGCTCACCGTCGTGAACTTCAACCCGCTTTATACCGTGCGCGAGCTGGAGGCGCAGGCGCGGGACGCCGGCATCCTGGCGATCGCCACGCTCGACCTGGCCGCGACCTATCCGAAGGCGGCGGCGCTGCTGGCAGGCGGCGCCGTCGCGCGCGTCATCGTCTGCCCGTTCGCCGACATGCTGCCGGCCAGCAAGCGCACGATGTTCCGCATGCTGAAGCGCCGGGACCGCGCCGTGCCGCCGAGGGATGCCGCCCACGTCTGGCTCGCGGACCTGTCGGCGCCGGGTGTCCCGCAGCCGGTCGACATCGACCCGCATCGCGACGTGGCGGTGCTGCAATACACCGGCGGCACCTCCGGCACGCCAAAGGGCGCCATGCTGAGCCACGCCAACCTGTATGCCAACACGACCCAGGGGGTGCTGTGGTTCAAGGACACCCGCATGGGGCAGGAGCGCATGCTGGCGGCGCTGCCGTTCTTCCACGTATTCGCCATGACGACGGTGCTGCTGTTCTCGGTCCACGCCGGCGCCGAGATCATCATGCTGCCGCGCTTCGAGCTGAAGGCCGCCGTCCGCGCCATCGCCCGGCGCCGCCCGACCTTCATGCCTGGCGTGCCCACCATGTTCAACGCCATCGCCGGCTTCAAGGGCCGCGCCGACCTGACCAGCATCGGCTTTTGCATCAGCGGCGGCGCACCGCTGCCGGCCGAGGTCAAATCGCGGTTCGAGGCGCGGACAGGCTGCGTGGTGGTCGAGGGCTATGGACTGACGGAGACCAGCCCCTGCGCCGTGTGCAACCCGCCCGGCGGACTGAACAAGATCGGCTCGATCGGCGTGCCCATGCCCGGCACAACCGTCGAACTGCGCGACCCCGCCGACCCGATGCGCCGCGTCCCGCCGGGCGAGCGCGGCGAACTGTGCATCAAGGGGCCGCAGGTCATGCTCGGCTACTGGCAGCGGCCCGAGGAGACCGCGGCCAGCACCACGCCGGACGGGTTCCTGCGCACCGCCGACATCGCGGTGATGGACGGAGACGGTTATTTTTACATTGTCGACCGCATCAAGGACCTGATCCTGGCCGGCGGCTACAATGTGTATCCCCGCGTGGTCGAGGACGCGGTGTATCAGCATCCCGCCGTCGCCGAGTGCACGGTGATCGGCATCCCCGACGAGTACCGGGGCGAGACGGTCAAGGCATTCGTCGTATTGAAGCCCAGTGCGTCGCTGACCGCGCCGGGGTTGCTGGCGTTCCTGAAGGAACATCTCTCGCCGATCGAGATGCCGAGACACATAGAATTCCGCGACGCCCTACCGCGCACGCTGATCGGCAAGCTGTCGAAAAAGGAGCTGGTGGCGGAGGAGCGCGCGAAGTGGGAAGCGTCGAGGAGCGCGGCTTGCTGAAGCCCTTCCCCCCGGGAGAGGGTTGGGTGAGGGCCGTCTTGCAGGCCAACTCTCGATGCTTGCAGCCGCCCTCACTCCGACCCTCTCCCGGGGGGAGAGGGGGCAGGCGGGCACCTTGACGGCACATCTTCCATACCTTACGTATACGTTAGCATGATGACCCAAGCGGCATATGGCTGAGCTGTTCACCATCGGCGAGCTCGCGACGGCGTTCGCGCTGTCGCCGCGTGCGATCCGTTTCTATGAGGACCAGGGTTTGCTGGCGCCGGAGCGTGCCGGGACGCAGCGCATCTACACCAAGCGGGACCGCGCCCGGCTGCAGCTTATCCTTCGCGGCAAGCGGCTCGGCTTCTCGCTCGCCGACATTCGTGAGTTCCTGAACCTGTATGACGTCGACCACAGCAAGCGCCAGCAGATGGAGATGACGCTCGGCCGGACCCGTGCGCGCATCACCGAACTCGAGCAGCAGCTCGAGGACATCACCATCACGCTGGCCGAGCTGCGCGACATGGAGGGCGATATCCTCGCCTACGTGGCCGCACACCGGGATACCAAGTCCGCCCCGCGCAACGGGGCCGTCGCCAAGAGGACCGCACCATGACCCAAGCCGTGATCGTTGGTTTCGCCCGCTCGCCCTTCACCCCTGCCGGCAAGGGCGCATTGTCGCGCGTGCGGCCGGACGACCTCATGGCCCAGGTGGTCCGCGCGCTGATCGAGCGCACCAGCGCGAAGCCGGAGGACATCGAGGACATCATCATCGGCTGCGCCTTCCCCGAGGGCGAGCAGGGTTTCAATATTGGCCGGGTGGTTGGCTTCCTGGCCGATCTGCCGATCACCGCCGCGGGCTCGCAGGTCAACCGCTGGTGCGGCAGCAGCATGAGCGCCATCCATATGGCCGCCGGTGCCATCGCGGCCGGCGCGGGCGAGCTTTTCGTTTGCGGCGGCATCGAGAGCATGAGCCGGGTGCCGATGCTCGGCTTCAACCCGGTGCTGAACCCGCGCCTGCAGCAGGAGAAGTCCGACAGCTATATCGGCATGGGCATGACGGCGGAGAACCTGGCGCAGCGCTATCAGATCGACCGCGCGGCGCAGCAGCAGTTCGCCGTCACCAGCCAGCAGCGCGCGGCGGCGGCACAGGCGGAGGGCCGCTTCGCCGACGAGATCGTGCCGATTCAGACCAAGGCGGGCGTCGTGGACCAGGACGGCTGCATACGCGCCGACACCTCGGACGCTGGGCTGTCCACGCTGAAACCGGCATTCCTGGCGACGGGGACGGTCACGGCCGGCACCAGCTCGCCGCTGACCGACGGCGCGTCGGCGGTCCTGGTGGCCAGCGCGGATTATGCGGAGAAGCACGGCCTGCCGGTATTGGCGCGCATCGCCAGCATGTCGGTCGCCGGCTGCGCGCCCGACGTGATGGGCATCGGCCCGGTGCCGGCGGCACGCAAGGCGCTGGCCCGCGCCGGTTTGGAGATGTCGGCGATGGACATCGTCGAGCTGAACGAGGCCTTTGCGGCACAGGCGTTGGCGGTCGAGCGCGACCTGATGCTGGACCACGCCAAAGTCAATCTCGATGGCGGCGCCATCGCGCTGGGCCATCCGCTGGGCGCCAGCGGCGCACGCATCACCGGCAAGGCGGCGTCGCTGCTGGCCCGCACCGGCGGCAAGCACGCGATGGCGACGATGTGCGTCGGCGGCGGCCAGGGCGTCGCCACCATCCTGGCGCGGGCCTGACCGCCATGACTATTAATCGTTGCGCCGTCCTGGGCGCCGGCTTGATGGGCAGCGGCATCGCTGCGCACCTTGCCAATGCCGGCCTGCCAGTGCTGCTACTGGACATGCCGGCCAAGGAGGGTCCGCGCAGCTCCGTCGCCGCCGGTGCCATCGAGCGGATGAGGAAGGCCGATCCGCAGCCGCTCATGTCGCCGGAACTGGCAAGGCTGATTACGCCGGGCAACTTCGACGACGACCTGGCGAAGCTCAGCGAGTGCGACTGGATCATCGAGGTGATCGTCGAGGACCTCGCCATCAAGCGGGCGCTGTATGACCGCATCGACGCCGTGCACAAGCCCGGCTCCATCGTGTCCAGCAACACCAGCACTATCCCGCTGCGCGCCCTGTCCAGCAAGCAGTCGGCGACGTTCAAGCAGGACTTCTGCATCACCCATTTCTTCAACCCGCCGCGGTACATGCGCCTGCTGGAGCTGGTGACCGGCCCCGACACCCGGGCCGAGGTCGCCACCGAGCTGACGGCGCTGTGCGACGTGCGCCTGGGCAAGGGCGTCGTGCGCTGCAAGGACACGCCGGGCTTCGTCGCCAACCGCATCGGCACCCATTGGATCACCGTCGCGATCAACGAAGCGATCGCCCGCGGCCTGCCGATCGAGGACGCCGACGCGGTGCACCGGCCCATGGGCATGCCGAAGACCGGCGTGTTCGGCCTGGTCGACCTCGTTGGGCTGGACCTGATGCCGCTGGTTGCCAAGTCGCTGCTGATGACACTGCCGCCCGACGACGACTACCGCCGGGTGTTCCGCGACCAGCCGCTTCTGACCCGCATGATCGCCGAGGGCCGTGTCGGCCGCAAAGCCAAGAGCGGCTTCTACCGCATGAGCAAGTCGGGCAAGGAGCGGACGCTTGAGGCAATCGACCTCCAATCCGGCGAGTATCGCCCGGCCGCGAAATCCAAGCTGGAAGCGGTCGAGGCCGGACGCCGGGACCTGGGTGCGCTGGTCCGCCATCCCAGCCCCGCGGGCCAATATGGCCATGCCGTGCTGGTACAGGTCCTGGCCTATGCCGCGTCGCTCGTGCCCGCCATCGCCGACGACATCCCGTCGGTCGACGAGGCCATGCGGCTCGGCTACGCCTGGTCGCAGGGTCCGTTCGAGCTGATGGACCGGCTGGGCACCGACTGGCTTGCCGGCGCCGTCGAGGCCGCCGGGCTGCCGGTGCCCGCGCTGCTGGCCCTGGCACGCGGCCGGTCTTTCTACCGTGTGCAGGACGGCGTCATGCAGTGCCTGACGCCCGCGGGCGAGTATGCTCCGGTGGCCCGGCCCGCCGGCGTGCTCCTGCTGCAGGACGTCAAACGCGCCGGCAAGCCGGTGCTGCGCAACGGCTCCGCCAGCGTGTGGGACATCGGCGACGGCGTGCTGTGCTTCGAGTTCACCAGCAAGATGAACGCGCTCGACCCGGAGATCCTGGGGCTGCTCGGCAAGGCGCTCGGCGTCGCGGCCCAGGGCTACCGCGGCATGGTCATCTATAACGAGGGCGAGAACTTCTCGGTCGGCGCCAACCTGGGCATCGCCATGTTCGCCGCCAACGTCGCGGCCTGGCCGGTGATCGAGCAGCAGGTCGCGGGCGGACAGGCTGCCTACAAGGCGTTGAAGTATGCGCCGGTGCCCGTCGTCGGCGCGCCGTCCGGCATGGCGCTGGGCGGCGGCTGCGAGATCCTGCTGCATTGCAGCGCGGTCCAGGCGCACTCGGAAACCTACATGGGCCTGGTCGAGGTCGGCGTCGGCCTGCTGCCGGGCTGGGGCGGCTGCAAGGAGCTGCTGGCGCGCTGGCAGGTAGACCCGAAGCTGCCGCGCGGCCCGATGCCGGCCGTCGCCAAGGTCTTCGAAATTATCTCCACCGCGCAGGTCAGCAAGTCGGCTGCTCAGGCGCGCGGGCTGGGCTTCCTACGTGCGACGGACCAGGTCACCATGAACCGCGACCGGCTGCTGTATGATGCGAAGCAGCGTGTGCTGGCGCTGGCGGAGGACTACCAGCCGCCAAAAGCTTCCGAGTATCGGCTGCCCGGACCCGGTGGCCGTGTGGCGCTCGACCTCGCGGTGGAGGGGTTCGCCGCCACTGGCAAGGCGACGCCGCACGACGTCGTGGTATCGAAGGCGGTTGCCCGCGTGCTGACCGGCGGCGAGGCCGACCCGCTCGACACCTTGACCGAAGACGATATCACGACACTTGAGCGCGGCGCCTTCATGGCGCTGGTGCGCAATCCGGCGTCGCTCGCCCGCACCGAGCACATGCTGGCCACCGGCAAGCCGCTCCGCAATTAGGGATTCCACAACCATGGCAACCTACACCGCTCCCGTCCGCGACATGCGTTTCGTGCTGCACGAGCTGCTGGACAGCAGCGCGCTGTCGGGCCTGCCGGGCTATGAGCAGGTGAACCAGGAGCTGATCGACGCCGTGATCGAGGAGGCGGCGAAGCTCAGCCAGGAGGTGCTGTTCCCGCTCAACCTGTCCGGTGACGCCGAGGGCTGCACCTACGAGAACGGCGTCGTCCGCACGCCGAAGGGCTTCAAGGAGGCGTATAACCGGATGACCGAGGGCGGCTGGACCTCGCTCACCTGCGACCCGGCCTATGGCGGCCAGGGCATGCCGATGCTGGTCAGCACGGTATTCGAGGAGATGGTCAGCAGCGCCAACCTGGCCTTCGGCATGTATCCGGGCCTGTCGCACGGCGCCTACCGCGCGCTGCACGCCCATGCGTCGGAGGCGCTGAAGGCCGAATACTTGCCGAAGCTGGTCGACGGCACCTGGGCCGGCACCATGTGCCTGACCGAGCCGCAATGCGGCACCGACCTAGGCCTGATCCGCACCAAGGCGGAGCCCGCGGACGACGGCAGCTATCGCATCAATGGCACGAAGATCTTCATCAGCGCCGGCGAGCATGACTTGACCGAGAACATCATTCATCTTGTGCTGGCGAAGCTGCCCGGCGCGCCTCCGGGCACCAAAGGCATCAGCCTGTTCCTGGTGCCGAAGTTCCTGCCGACGCCGGAGGGCAAGGCCGGCGCGCGCAACGGCGTGATGTGCGGCAGCATCGAGCATAAGATGGGCATCAAGGCTTCGGCCACCGCCGTGCTGAACTTCGATGACGCCCAGGGCTGGCTCGTGGGCGGCAAGAACAGCGGCATGAAGTGCATGTTCACCATGATGAACGCCGCCCGCCTGGCTGTCGGCATGCAGGGGCTGGGTATCGCCGAAACCGCATACCAGTCCGCTGCCGCCTATGCCAAGGACCGCCGCCAGGGCAAGTCCGTGGCGCGTAGCGACGCCAAGGAGACCAAGAGCACCGACGCGACGCCGAACGCCCCGAACGCCGCCGACCCGATCATCGTGCATCCCGACGTGCGCCGCATGCTGCTGGAAAGCCGGTCGATGACCGAGGCCGGACGCGCGCTGTCCTATTGGGTCGGCATGGAGCTGGACCGGGCGGAGCACCATCCGGACCCGGCCACGCGGCAGGAGGCGGACGACTTGGTGGCGCTGCTGACCCCGATCGTGAAGGCTGCGCTGTCCGACCTGGGGTCGGAGGCGGCGAACAACGCGGTTCAGGTGCTGGGCGGCCACGGCTACGTGCACGAATGGGGCGTGGAGCAGCTCGTGCGCGACGCCCGGATTGCTCAAATCTATGAGGGTACCAACGGTATCCAGGCGCTCGACCTGGTCGGCCGCAAGCTGGGCCAGGACGCCGGCCGTCTGCTGCGCCGCTTCTTCCATCCCGTCAGCGCCTGGCTTGAGGCGCATGCCGAGGACGCGGAGCTTGCCGCCTTCGCCGGCCCGACCGCCAAAGCATTCGGCCGCCTGCAGCAGGCGACGCTCACCGTCGCCCAGCGCGGCATGGCCCGGCCGGAGGAGGCCGCCGCCGCCGCAACAGACTACCTGCGCCTGTTCGCGCTGGTCGCCATGGCGTTCATGTGGTGCCGCATGGCCGAGGTCGCGCGCGCCAAGCTGAAAGCGGGCGCCAACGGCGAGTCGGCGTTCTACGAAGCCAAGCTGGATGTCGGCCGCTTCTTCATGGCCCGTGTGCTGCCGCGGCACTCGACCCACTTCCAGGGCATCATGGCCGGTGGCGAGACCCTGGTGCGCATGAAGGCGGAGGCGTTCTGAGGCGCATGCACCGCTAACCCCGCTGGGCGCGCGGCGCCTTGCGGCTGGAGTAGGACCGGCCCGGTCGTGCGCCGGAGGTGCGGGCCTCGGCGCCGGCCGTCGCCGGCTCGATGCGGGCCTCGCCTTCGCCGGCGTGGCGCACCGCATTGGCAAAACGCTCGGCGGTCTCGGCCACGATCTCGAACCGGGTATCGGTGTCGAAGATGCGTATGGCACCGATGTCGGCCTTGGTGACGCCGCCTAGCCGGCAGATTAGCGGAATCAGCCATTTGGGATCGGCGTTCTTGCGTCGGCCGATGGTCAGGCGGAACCAGGCGCCGCCGGCGGCGGAACGTTGCGGCGCACGCGGCTCCCTGGCGTCCCGCACGAAGCGTTCGCCAGCTTGCCGGGGTGCAGCAACCGGGGCAGCGTCGAACTGCTCTTCAGGTGCTGGCATGCGGGCGCGGTAGCTGCGGACGAGGGCGGCGGCGATCCATTCGGCCGGCCGGCCCTCCAGCAACAGCCGGGCCAGCACGAGGTCCTCCTCCGTTGGCTCCTGCGCCAAGATGGGGTCGGCGAGCAGGCGCTCCTGGTCGCGGGCACGGATCAGCTCGGCCGACGGCGGATCACTCCAGCCCGCGTCCACTCCGGCGGCAGCGATCAGCTGCTCCGCCCGACGGCGTTTTGGAAATGGCACCAGCAGCACCGACGTGCCCTTGCGCCCCGCCCGTCCGGTGCGGCCGCTGCGGTGGAGCATGGTCTCCTTGTTGGTCGGCAGGTCCGCGTGGATGACCAAATCGAGGTCCGGTAAATCGAGCCCGCGCGCCGCCACGTCGGTCGCGACGCAGACGCGGGAACGGCCGTCGCGCAATGACTGCAGCGCGCTGTTGCGCTCGTGCTGGCTCAGCTCGCCGGACAGGGCGACGGCGTCGAAGCCGCGCTCGAGCAGGCGCCCGTGCAGCCGGCGCACCCCGTCGCGCGTGGCGCAGAACACCAGGCTGGCCCGCGCCTCGAAGTAGCGCAGCACGTTCACCGCTGCGCGCTCGGCGTCGTGCGGCGCCATCGTCACGGCGCGGTATTCGATGTCGCCATGCGGCTCGTTGCGGCCGCCAGCGGCGATGCGCAGCGCGTCGCGCTGGTAGCGCCGGGCGAGCGAGGCGATCTCCTTGGGGATGGTGGCCGAGAACAGCATCGTGCGCCGTTCGGAGGGCGTCGCGTCGAGGATGAACTCCAGATCCTCGCGAAAGCCGAGGTCCAGCATCTCGTCGGCCTCGTCGAGCACGACGACGCGCAGGCTGCCCAGGTCGAGTCGGCCGCGCTCCAGGTGGTCGCGCAGCCGCCCGGGGGTGCCAACGACGATATGGCAGCCGCCCGCCAGCACCCGCTGTTCTGCCCGGCTGTCCATGCCGCCGACGCAGGACGCCATGCGCGCGCCGGTCTGCTGATAAAGCCAGGCGAGCTCGCCCTGCACCTGGATCGCCAGTTCCCGCGTGGGGGCGATGATGAGGGCGAGCGGCGCACCGGGCCGGTCGAAGCGCTCGGCGTCGCCCAGCAGGGTGGGTGCGAAGGCCAGGCCGTAGGCGACGGTCTTGCCCGACCCAGTTTGCGCAGACACGACGAGGTCGCGCCCGATCGCCTCGTCCGCCAGAACGGCGGATTGGACGGCGGTGGGTTCGAGGTAGTCGCGGTCGGCAAGGGCGCGGTTGAGGGCCGGGTTTACGCTCGGAAAGGGCATGCTGCTACCAAAATGGCCGCGGCCGGAGGGCCATGGGCCGCACAGTCTAGCCCATAATGGCCGCAAACGCTAAATGCTGCAGCGCACACCTGCCCAGCGTTGGCGGGTCAGCCCTTCGTGGCCCACTCCCCACCACGCATCACCGGCTCTGCATTGCCCGCTGCGTCAATGCCGTCCACATCGACTTCACCCGACCCAATCATCCAGTCGATATGGATCAGGCTGCTATTGGCGCCACGTTCGGCCAGTTCCGTCTCCGATGCGCTCGTTCCACCCTCAAGGCACGTCCGATAGGCCTGGCCCAGCGCGATATGGCTCGCCGCATTCTCGTCGAAAAGCGTGTTGAAGAACAGCAATCCGCTGGCCGAGATCGGCGACGAGTGCGGCACCAGCGCCACCTCGCCCAGCCGGCGCGCGCCCTCGTCGGTGCCCAGCACCTTCTGCAGCACCTCCTGTCCGGTGCGCGCGGAGGCGTCCACGATCGCGCCGCCCTCGAAGCGCACCGCGATGTCCTGGATCAGCGTGCCCTGGTAGGCCAACGGCTTCGTGCTGCGGACCGTCCCGTCCACCCGCATCATGTGCGGCGTGGTGAACACCTCCTCCGACGGGATGTTGGGATTGCAAACGATGCCGTTCTTCGCCGGCTCCGACCCGCCGAGCCACAGATGCCGGTCGGACAGGCCGACGCGCAGGTCGGTGCCGGGCCCGCGGAAGTGCAGCGCCGCATACTGACGCGCGTTGAGCATGGCGGTGCGGGCGTGCAGGATCGCGTTGTGCTCGGCCCAGGCAGCGACCGGGTCGGCCGCGTCGATGCGGGAAGCGGCGAAGATCGCGTCCCACAGCTTGGCCACCGCGTCCTCCTCCGGCAGGTCCGGGAACATGGTGCGCGCCCACGCCGGGGTGGCGAAGCAGGTGATGGTCCAGTTGATGCCGAACCCGGTAATCAGCTCGAGCGCCGGGCGATAAGCGACGGAGCGGGCGCGGTTGGCGCGGGCGACGCGGGCAGGGTCCTGGCCGGCGAGCAGCGTCGGGTTCTCGCCGGCGATCGCCAGGCGCGCTGCGCCGCCCCGGTATGCCGCCGCCATGCCGTCATACAGCCAACCGGCAGCCACATCGAATGCCGCGTCCGGGGCATGCTCGAAGCGGGCGAGGGCGGCGACCTCATCGGTGAGAAGGGTCGTGACCAGCGACGCGCCGGCGCGGTAGGCGTGCTCGGTGATGCGGCGGACCAGCGGCACGGCGTCGAGCGGCGCGGTGATGACCAGCTCCTGGCCCGGCGCCAGGCCCAAGCCGACGCGGACCGCAACCTCGCCCAGCCGATCTAGGCGCACGTCATGGCTGCTCGGCTGCTGGCGGGCGATGACGTTCATGCGGCGTGCTCCTCGGTCTGGGCTGAAAGATAGGCGCGCCGGCGCCGATCGGGAACCCGGCTGCCAACACGCTGTTCAGGCAAACTCAGCAGCAGGAGCGCCCATGCCCAAAACGTTGAAACCCGGCGACAAGGTGAGCTGGGGCACCTCCGGCGGGGAAACCCACGGGACGGTCGAAAAGAAGGTGACCGGGACGACGCACATCAAGGGCCACACGGCGAAGGCGACCAAGGAGGAGCCGCAGTTCGTGGTGAAGTCCGCCAAGTCGGGTAAGGAGGCAGTGCATAAGCCGGACGAATTGAAGAAGGGTTAGGCCTTGAGCGCGCCGTCATCGCAAGGAGCGCTGGCGACACGGCGATCCAGAATCGGCTAGCCTGCAGCGCAATGCCATCCGGGGTGGGATTTCGAGCAATTCCGTGGGATGATCGAAGCGAGACCCTGAAAGGAACACCGCGCGTGTCGCCCATCGCCCGTCTGCTACTCGGCCTTGCCTTGCTGTCCTTCGCCGCCTGCGCGAAGCAGCCGCCTGCCAACGACGCCGAGGCACAGGCGGATTTCCGCGAGCTGAACGACCCGATCGAGCCGACAAACCGGTTCTTCTACCGGGTCAACGACACGATCGACACCTATGCGCTGCGGCCGGCCGCGGTGGCATATCGCGACGTGGTGCCCGGCGCCGTCCGGCGGCCGATCCACAATGTGCTGAACAACCTTGGCGCGCCGGCCATGTTCGCCAACGACGTGCTGTCGGCCAAACCGCGCCGCGCGGGCGACAGCCTGATGCGCTTCCTGATCAACACCACGGCCGGCGCCGGCGGGCTGTTCGACGTGGCGACCGGCTGGGGCTATCCGGACCACAACAGCGACTTCGGCATGATCTTGGCGCTTTGGGGCGTGGGGCAGGGGCCATTCCTGTTCCTGCCGGTGCTTGGGCCGAGCAACCCGCGCGACGCCGTCGGCTTCGGCGCCAACACCCTGCTCGACCCGCTGACCTGGGCCTCGTTCGGCGGCAGCACGGCGGTGAACCTGTCCCGCTATGGCGCTACGGCGCTCGACACGCGCGAGCGGCTGATCGAGCCGGTCGACCAGATCAAGCGCAGCGCGCTCGACCCCTACGCCACGTTCCGCAGCCTGGCGCGGCAGAACCGGGCGGACGAGGTGGCGAAAGCCGGGCAGGACGGTGCGGCCACCGTGCCGGCCTGGTTCCCGCGCCCGGCGCAATGAGGGCTATCCAAGTACGACCGATTCGATTTGGACTATCTTGACCGCGAGCACAGCCGACCGCGCCGTGGGCGCGCCACGCCGACCGTGACTTAGCGGCGCCGGTCTGCGTGCGCTGGCCGAGCAGACCCGCCACGCGCTGAACGGCGCCGGCATCGGCCGCGGCGATCGGGTTGGCATCGTGCTGCCCAACGGGCCCGAAATGGCGACCTGCTTCGTCGGTGTGGCCGCGACTTGCACGGCGGCGCCGCTCAATCCGGCCTACACCGCGGACGAGTTCGAGTTCTATCTGTCCGACCTGCAGCCCCGTGCCGTCATTCTGTAGGACGGCGACGCCACTCCGGCCCGTGCGGTGGCGGAGCGGCTGGCGATCCCGGTCATCGTGTTGCATCCCCAGGTCGACGCTGCCGCAGGTTCGTTCCACCTGGACGTCTCGTCCATTGCAGCGGCCACGCCGGCCAAGCCAAGTGCGGCCGAGCCGGACGACATGGCGCTCGTGCTGCACACGTCGGGCACACCGCGCGGCCTAAGATCGTGCCGCTGACCAACCGCAACCTCGCGGCGTCGGCTCACCGGCCGGCTCAAGGAGCAGATCAACCGCGGCGGCGAGAAGATCAGCCCGCTCGAGGTCGACATCGTGCTGCTGGACCATCCGAGCGTCGCCCAGGTGGTGACCTTCGGCGTGCCGCTCGCGAAGCTCGGGGAGGAGGTCGGCGCCATCGTCGTGCTGCACCCCGGCGCCTCCGCGACCGAGCAGGAGATCCGCGACTTCTGCGCGACCCGCCTCGCCGCCTACAAGGTGCCGCGCCACGTCCTGCTGCGGGACGATATTCCGAAGGGCGCGACCGGCAAGGTGCAGCGCATCGGCTTGGCGGGAAAGCTGGGCCTGGGAGCCTGACGTGACGAGCATCTGCGTTTTCGGCGCCGGCGCGATTGGCGGTTTCCTTGCGGCGCGGCTGGAGATGGCGGGCATCCCGGCCTCCGTCGTGGCGCGCGGCCCGCATCTGGCGGCAATGCAGGCGGACGGCCTGGCGCTGGAAAGCGGCGGGTCGCGCACCGTCACCCATCCGCGCGCCGTGTCGGACCCGGCGGCAATCGGGCCGCAGGACTATTTGTTCTTGACCCTGAAGGCGCACTCGCTCGAGCCGGCGCTGCCGCAGCTTCGTCCGCTGATTGGACCCGACACCACCATCGTCGCCGCGGCGAACGGCGTGCCCTGGTAGTACTGCCACGGCTTGCCCGAACCGTTCGGCGGCCGGCGCGTGCTGTCGGTGGATCCGAACGGCGCGCTATGGGATGCGCTGCCGCCGGCGCAAACGCTGGGCTGCATCATCTACCCGGCGGCCACCGTCAGCGCTCCCGGCGTGATCTCCCATACCTATGGTGACCGCTTCAGCCTCGGCGAACCCGACGGCAGCCGGAGCGAGCGGGCAGAAACATTGTCGCGCCTGCTGATCGCCGCCGGGCTGAAGGCGCCGATACGGCCGCGGCTGCGCGACGAGCTTTGGGTCAAGCTGTGGGGCAACATGGCGTTCAACCCCATCAGCGCGCTGACGACCGCGACGCTCGACGTCATCACCGGCGACCCCGGCGCCCGCGCGGTCGCCCGCGCCATGATGCTGGAGGGCCAGGCAGTCGCCGAGGCTGTCGGCGTGCGGTTCGCGCTGGATGTGGACATGCGCATCCAGGGCGGCGCGGAGGTGGGCCGGCATAAGACGAGCATGCTGCAGGACCTGGAGTTGGGCCGTCCGCTAGAGATCGAGGCGATCCTCGGCGCCGTGGTGGAACTCGCCGGCTGGGTCGGGGCGCCGGTGCCGATCAGCACGGCGATCTTGGAGCTCGTGCGATGCCGTGCGGCGATGCGGCACGCCGGGGCATGAGGAGTGCCTGCCGCGGTCAGGCCTTCTTGCGGCCGGGTCCGGCGAGCTGCATCGCCTTGAGGTAGGCCGGACGTTGCTCGATACGCTGCAAGTAGGCTGGGATGGCTGGATAGGGCGAAAGGTCCAGGGCGCGGAAACGCATCAGCGTCGTGAAGCAGAACACCATCATTACGTCGGCCGCGGTGAAGGCCTGCCGGGCGAAGTAGGGGTGCTTCGACAAGTGGTCGTTGATCACCGACAGGTGCAGGCGCGTCGTGGCGCGAACGCGGGCCATGCCCGGCGCCGTGTCCGGGTCGGGCAGCATCCGCTCCAGCGACCATTCCCGCAGCAACTGCTGCATGAGGCTGCCCTCGGCGTAATGCAGCCAGTATAGGTACTGCGCAAAATCCGGCTCGGACGGCGCGACAGCTAGGCGGCCCCCGCCGTGACGGGCGATGACGTACTCGACGATGGCGCCGGATTCCGCCAGCACAGTCTCTCCATCGCGGATGACGGGCGCGCGGCCGAGCGGATGGATGTCCTTCAGCTCCTCTGGCGCGAAGATGTCGGGCCTGCGGTCGAACACTTCCAGCTTGTAGTCGAGGCCCAGCTCCTCCATGAGCCAAACGATGCGCTCGGAGCGCGAGGTGTCCAGATGATAGATCGTGATCATGCCGGGAACTGTTCACCACGCGGCCTCTTCCGGCAATAGGCGGCGGCAATCAGGGGAGCGCGGACTTGGACGGCAGCACGGAGTTTGCGGAACGGATCCAGGGCAGGCTCGACCGCCTCGACCTTTCGCCCGAGCATGCGGCGCGGGCTGGAGGCTTGCCGGCCGACTTCATCAGCAAGCTGCTGGACGGCAAGACGCCGCCGCCGCGCGGCCAGCGCCTGGTCAAGCTGGCGGAAGCGCTGGCTACCTCGGTGTCCTACCTCGTAGGCCTTGATCCGGACACGCTGGTTCCAGCCGAGTATCTTGAGGAGGAGCAGGGCAGCCTGGGCCTGCTGGCCGGCGACGAGGAGGCCCTGCTGCGGGCCTATCGGCGGCTGGATATGTCGTCCCGCGCCGCCCTGCTGCAGGTCGCGCTCAAGATGGCGCCCGAAGCCGAGGCGCTCGAAAGGAAGCCTCGCCAGAGCCGTCCTGGCAGCTAGACCGGCGGCGGCTTAGCCATGGTCCTTCGCCGGCAGCCGGTCCATCACCGCGAGCAGCACGCCGGACACCACGAACGCCATGTGGATGCCCACGCTCCAGGCGAGCTCGCGGTCGCTCTCATGCGCCGCGTTCATGAAGCTTTCCAGCAGCTTGATCGCCGAGATCGCGACGATGGAGCCCATCAGCTTCAGCTTGAGGTCGGCGAAGTCGACGTGCCCCATCCAGCTCGGCTTGTCGGCGTGGTCGACGCCTTCGAACTTGGAAACGAAGTTCTCATAGCCGGCGAACATGACCATCAGTACCAAACTGCCCATCAACGACAGGTCGACGAGCGTGAGCACGCCCACGATGGTCTCGTCGCCGGTGGCGGTGGGGATGTGCAGGATCAACTCGACGAGTTCCTGCACGAACTTGACGAGGATCACGAGCAGGCCGCCCACCAGGCCCAGATAAACCGGCGCCAACAGCCAACGGCTGCCGAACAGCACGGCCTCGATGCCGCGCTCGACCGGCGACTGGGCTGGTCGACGCTTCCGTTCCTCCAACATGCCTATATCCCTCGCTTGCCCAACCCGGCCACGACGCGCGGCGAACGTCGCCGCCGGCGCGCTGCCAGCAGGTTCAACGCCTCGACCATCCCGGAGAAGCCCATCGCGGCATAGACATAGCCGCGCGGCACATGAACTCCAAAACCATCGGCCACCAGCATCATGCCGATCAGCAGCAGGAACGACAACGCCAGCATCTTGACCGAGGCATTGCGGTCGATGAACGACGCGAGCGGCCCGCTCGCGGCCAGCATCAGCGCCATCGCGACGACGATCGCCGCCACCATGACCCATAGCTCGTCGGCGATGCCCACGGCGGTGATGACGCTATCGAGCGAGAACACGATGTCGAACAGCATGATCTGCACGATCGTCCCGGCGAAGCTGGCGACCGGGCGCGCCGCCGGGTCCTCGTTTTCGCCCTCGACCCGCAGGTGAATCTCGTGCGTGCCTTTGTAAAGCAGGAAGCCGCCGCCAGCGATCAGCACGATGTCGCGCCAGGAGAAGCCATGACCGTACAGCTGCACGACAGGATCGGTCAGATGGACCAGCCAGGCGATCGAGCCGAGCAGCGCCAGCCGCATCAGCAAAGCCAGCGCCAGCCCGAGCCGCCGTGCCCGCGCCTGTTGGCCCTCTGGCAGCCGCCCCGCCAGCAGGGCGACGAAGACGAGGTTGTCGATGCCGAGCACGATCTCCAGCACGCTCAGCGTAAGAAAGCTCGCCCAAAGCTTCGGGTCGGCGAGGAGTTCCATCATTGCGCCTGGTCTCCCGACCGCATCGCCGGTGCGTCGAGACCCATCCAGCGTGGGTGCCGGCGCTCGATCCATCCCAGCACCCGATCAACTACGCGCTGCAGCGCCTTTACATCCTCGGCAAGCAGCAGGACGCCAAGCGGCAGCATCCAGAGGCCGAATATTGGCAGGATGCTAAGCACGCTGCCGAGGATGAGCAGCACTCCCGCCGGAATGCGTATCCAATACGCCTGCGGCCTGCGCAGCCACACGATGGTTCTGCGTATCCATCCCGGCATTCTTTGCAGCAGCAGATCAATGCGTCGCTCGCGCTCGGCACCGGCGGTTTGATCTTGCAAGGCGTGAAAGGGTTCGCGACGCATTGGCTGGGCTCCTGGAATGGAACCGTCGCGGCGGAAGGCGGGACATCGATCCGGGGTCCCTAGCGGCGCAGGCAGCCGAGCCCAGATGACGGCCAGCCGAACGTCCGGCGCGGCACGGCGATCCGACATCGCGAGGTTGGACGGCCCATGCCGCCGTCCTCGCCAGAGGGGCCCGGATCAGTTGCAGCGGCAGATAGGCCCCATGGCGGCTGGTATCAAGAAGCCCCGCGGTGCACGGCCATCGTCACCCAGCGTTGATACGGCACAGGAAAAATCAGCCGGTCACTTCCAACACCATCCAGCCCTTATGCGCCCGGCCGTAGTCGTCGGTGGCGCTGACCGTGATCCGGTGCGTGCCGGCCGGCAGGGTGGCGGGGAGCGCTGCCTGCCAGATGTGCGACGACTTGGCAGAGTTCACCCAGGGCTTCTTCGTCGCCACGTTGCGCTCATACACCTCGTCGACGAACGGGTCCTTGCGCTCCACCTTGGCCAGAGCGATCGGCTGCCCATTGCGGCCCACCGTCATCGACACCGTCGAGCGCGGGCCGCCGTCGAACAGGTTCACGACCACGCGCGTCGAGCCCGCCGCCGCCTGGGCGATCGGGCCGCCGAGCAGCGCGCCGGGGTGATAGTCCTTCAGCACCTCACGGTCGCCCCGGTGCACCTGGCTGTCGAGCACGATCCGCATCTGCGAACCGGCCGGGTCGCGCGCCGGCACGAGAGTCGTGACATAGCGGCTGCCGTCGACCGCAAGCACGTGGAAACCGTTCGGGCTGCCGTCGGTCTCGAGCGCGACGGGGATGCCGCGCTCGTCGAACGGACCGCTCCACCAGCTTCCAGAGACGGCGGCGAGCACGTGGTGATGATGCGTGCCGCCGGTGTAGCCATCGGCCTCGCCGAGATACCAGTGCTCGTTGGTATGGGTGTGGCCGCTGAAGCTGACGGTGTTCGGGTGCGTCGAAATGGCGGCGAGGAAGTCCCGGGTGTCGGTATTGGCGATCGACGCGTCGCTGCCGGCCAGCGTCCTGAGCGGGATGTGGTGCGAGATCACGACCAGGCTGTCGCGCGGCACGTGGGCCAGCACGTTGCGCACGAAGGCGAGCTGCTGCGGGCCGAACCGGCCCTGATACTTGCCGGAACCGTTCGGCTTGGAGGGATCGGTGCCGAGGTACTCGACGTTGTCGAGCAGGAAGAACGTCGCACCGCCATACTGGAACGCGCTGTAGCGGGCGCCGTAGGTCCGCTTGAACGTTTCGCGCGAGTGGGTGTTGTCCGGCGCCTCGAGGTTCAGGTCGTGGTTGCCGCAGCAGTTATACCAAGGCAGCCCGATCGTGCCGACGATGCGGTTGTAGCGGTCGTAGTACGACAGGTCGTCGAACATGACGTCGCCATGGTTGATGCCGAACGCGGCGTCGACGCCGGCGGTCGTGACCACCACGTCGTCGCGGATATAGCCGACCTCGGCGAGGCTTTCTGGCTGCGTGTCGGTGAACAGGATGGCTTCGAATTTGGTCGCCTCGTCCTGCGGGCGTAGCGGGAAGTCGATGCTGTCGGGCAACGCGCCGGTCGGCGCAATGCCGGCAAAGCGGAGCTGCAGCGCGGCCGGCGTGCCCTCGGGCGCATGCAGGTGCGAGAACCGCGGCAGTTGGGTCGCGGGATCGACGGGGGTCATGTAGCCGGAGGGCTTGACGACGAACACGGCGTCGCCGGGGTGGGCGGCGATGCTCCAACGCCCGTCCGCGTCGGTCAGCACAACGTCGCGGCCGTTCGAGACCATGATACCGGCCAGCCCAGCGTTTCCCGGCCCGCGCCGGCCGGAGCCGTCGGTGTCCTCGAACACCACGCCGCGCGCCGTCGTATCCGGCGTTGGCTGTGCGTCGGCTGCCTGCCGCGCGGCGCTGGCCAGCGCGAGCCCGGCGGCTCCCGCCATCACCTGCCGCCGCGTCACGCTGGGGTAAGTCGTGGGAAAGCTCATGCGCTGGCCTACATCGGTTTTAGGAACCACTGATTAACGCGCGACGATGACAGCCGCATGACGCTTGGATTGCAACCTCATGGCGTGCGCCGGCCATAGCGCAAAATAATGGTCGCCGGCGTCCGCCTGCCGATGCCGAAACGCTGGGCGCAGAAGGCGAGGACCGGTCAGGCGCCGCCGATGGCCCGGGTTATCGTACCAGTGCCTTCGCAGGTCGCGCAGGACTTTCCTTCCAGTTTGCCGGTGCCATGGCAGTCCGGGCAGATGTCATCCCCGGTCCCCGGCGTGCCCGCCGCGGCCTCGTCTCCGGGCTTCATGCCAGGTTCTATTTCAGGTGTTCCCATTGGTCATGTTCCTTTTGCTGGTTGCTGTGGAGCGCTATCGGCGCGGTGATGACGGTAGGACCGCCCCATGCGACGTCGCTAGTGACCCGGTGAACAACTCGAAGCGATTGCAGGACGACGGCAAGCCTAGGGTACCGCGATAAAGGCAATGCGGGCACATCGTCGCGCTGATATCAGGGGCTAAGAAACGGGGGAAACCGCATATGTCCGACATCATCCTGCACCACTACCCACTCTCGCCATTCTCGGAGAAAGTGCGGCTGGCGCTTGGCCTCAAGGGATTGTCCTACAGTTCCGTCACCATTCCGGTCTGGATGCCCAAGCCCGACCTGCTGCCGTTGACCGGCGGATACCGCCGCGCGCCGGTTATGCAGGTGGGTGCGGACATTTATTGCGACACGCTGCTTATCCTGCAGGCGATCGAACGGCTGCATCCGGAGCCGTCGCTCTATCCGAGCGGCAGCGCCGGGCTCGCCTTGGCCGTCGGCTGGTGGATCGAGAAGTTCACCTTCATGCCCGCCGTGTGCCTGGTCACCAGCCTGATCGGCGAGCATCTCCCCGCCGAGCTGATCGAGGAGCGCAAGCCGTTCTTCGGCGTCGACCTCAGCAAGGCCGCGACCCTGCCGGACCAGCCGCTCAACCGCCAGCGCTTGCATGCGCATCTCACCTGGTTGGCCCAGATGCTCCAGGACGGCCGCCAGTTCCTGCTCGGCGACGCCCCGGGTGCGGCGGATCTGTCCGCCTACCACCCGATCTGGTTCGTGCTGAAGAACGCCGGCGCGGCTGGCGAGGCGATGCTGCCGATGGCGCCGCTCCGCGACTGGTATGCCCGGGTTGGCGCGCTCGGCCACGGCACGCCAGCCAAAATGAGCGGCGCCGATGCGTTAGCCGTCGCCAAAGCTGCGGACCCGGCGGCCCCCGGCTTCGACACCGGGGCGAACGATCCATCGAGCTGCGCGATCGGCGACTCCGTCACCGTCACCCCCGATGACAGCGGGCGCGATCCCGTCGCGGGCGAGCTGGTCGCCTGCAGCGCGCAGGAGGTCGTCATCCGGCGCACCGACCCGCTGGTAGGGGACATTCAGGTGCACTTCCCACGAGCGGGCTTCGAGCTCGTGCCGGCAAGCTAGTGTGCCGGATCAGAAGTTCGCCGGACCTTTCCGGCGGGCATCTGATCGGTCGGCACGCTGAAACCAAAGACACCAGCCCAGCAAAGGCTCAGCCGGCGTCGGAGCCGCTCTCGAGAGTGAACCCGGCCTTTATCGTCACCTGGTAACGGCCGACCTTGCCGTCCTCGATGGAGCCGCGGACCTCCCCGACCTCGAACCAGCCGAGGTGGCGGAGGCTCTGCGATGCTTTCTTGATGGCGTTGTCGATCGCGTCCGAGATGCTCTTCTCCGACGTCCCGACGAGCTCGACGATCTTGTAAACTGGGTCCGACATGACGCGCCCTCCTGTTTGCGGCAAGCGAGCCTAGATCGGACTGGCAAGAGCGCCAAGGCGTGCTAACCCTCGTCATCGCCACATTAGGTGCATCGCACAATGTCGAAGATCATCCCGGTACCGCCGTTCGAGTTCGTCATCTTCGGCGCCACGGGCGACCTCACGCTGCGCAAGCTGCTGCCGGCGCTGTATCACCGGTTCCTCGACGGCCAAATCCCGGCGGAGTCCCGCATCGTCGCCGTGGCGCGGTCCGAGCTTTCGACCGAGGCCTACCGCAAGCGCGCCGCGGAGGCGCTGCGGCAATATGTCGAGAAGGCCAACTTGAAAAGCGCGGCCGAGGCCGGGTTCTACGCCATGCTGCACTACGCCCAGCTCGACGCCGCCGCAGTGGATGCGGATTGGTCCGGGCTGCGGGAGCTGCTGTCGCCCGACCGGGTCCGGGTGTTCTACATGGCGACGTCGCCAGACCTGTTCGGCCCCATCTGCCAGGCGGTCGAACGCAACGGCCTCAACTCCGGCGACGCCCGCGTCGTGCTGGAAAAGCCGATCGGCCGCGACCTCGACTCCGCCCGCGCGGTCAATGACGAGGTCGGGCAGTGCTTTCCCGAGGCCCGCACCTTCCGCATCGACCATTTCCTGGGCAAGGAAACGGTGCAGAACCTGCTGGCGCTGCGTTTCGCCAACACGATCTTCGAGCGGCTGTGGAACGCCGACGTCATCGACCACGTGCAGATCACCGTGGCCGAGACCGTCGGCGTCGAGGGCCGCGGCGGCTACTACGACCACTCCGGCGCGTTGCGCGACATGCTGCAGAACCATCTGCTGCAGCTGCTCTGCCTGCTGGCGATGGAGCAGCCGGTGTCGCTGCAGGCCGACGCGGTCCGTGACGAGAAGCTGAAGGTGCTGCGCAGCCTGCGCTATCCCGAGCCGCACGAGATCCCGGCGCTCACGGTGCGCGGCCAGTACATCGCCGGGGCGGTAAACGGGAAGCCGGTGCCGGGCTACCTCGCCGACCTCGGCCACAACGAGAGCGGCATCGAGACCTTCGTGGCCATGAAGGCCGAAGTGAACAGTCGGCGCTGGGCGGGCGTGCCGTTCTATCTGCGCACGGGCAAGCGGATGCCGCAGAAGGTGTCCGAGATCGTCGTGCAGTTCCGCAGCCTGCCGTTCTCCATTTTCCCCAGGGAACATACGCTGGGGCCCAACAAGCTGATTATCCGGCTGCAGCCCGAGGAGGGCATGCGGCTCGAGATGATGACCAAGGAGCCCGGTCCCGGCGGCCTGCAGCTCCGCCCCACCGGACTCGACATCAGCTATGAGAAGACCTTCGGCGGCCGTTTCCCGGACGCCTATGAGCGGCTGTTGATGGACACCGTGCGGGGCAACTCCACCCTGTTCATGCGCCGCGACGAGGTGGAGGCGGCGTGGCAGTGGGTGACGCCCGTCATGGAATCCTGGGCCAGCCGCGCCGAACGTCCGCGTCCCTACGCTGCCGGCAGCTGGGGGCCCACCGCAGCCATCGCGCTGATCGAACGCGACGGCCGCACCTGGCACGAGGACCTAGGCGACGGGCAGAGCTGAAGGCTAACGGGCAGTGGGTCAGTTCGCGTGAGATCAGGCGGCCGGCGGCGTGGCACTGCCTTCCGATGATGGGAGTCGTCCACACATGGATCGCCGCGCCAAAGCCGGCTCGCAATGACGGAGCTACTCCGCTGCCGAGGCCATCTCCGGCCGTCCCGCCTGTGAGCACGTCGTCAAACGAAAGCCCTCGTAGCCGTTCGCCGCGACCGTGTCGCAGGTCTGCCGATAGGTGCCGACGCCGCCGATATAGGGCATGAACACCCGCGGCTTGCCCTCGATGTTGGCGCCCATGTACCAGGAATTCGCCTGCGGATAGAGCGTCGTGTAGGCGACCTCGTTCACATGCGCCACCCAGTTGTCCTCCGCCTGGAGGTCCGCCTCGATGCACGTGGCCGCATGCGACCGCAGGTGGGCGAGACAATCAGAAATCCAGTCCACGTGCTGCTCGATCGACACCATCATGTTGCTGAGCACTGACGGGCTACCGGGTCCGGTGATGGTGAACAGGTTGGGGAACCCCGCCGTCATCAGGCCCAGGTAGGTGCGCGGACCCGCCGCCCACTTCTCGCGCAGCATCATTCCGGCGCGTCCGCGAATGTCGACCTTCAGCAGCGAGCCGGTCATGGCGTCGAACCCGGTGGCATACACAATGCTGTCCACGACGTAGTCGGCGGAAAATTCGGCCTCCCGCGTACGTATGCCGGCGGGCGTGACCTCCTGGATCGGCGTCGATTGCAGGTTCACCAGCGTCACGTTGCTGCGGTTGAACGTCTCGTAATAGCCGGTGTCCACGCAGATGCGCTTGGTGCCGATGGGGTGGTTGGTCGGCACCAGCATCTCGGCGACCGCCGGGTCGTGGACGATGGCGCGTATCTGCTCGCGGACGAAGTCGGCCGCGGTGTCGTTGGCCTCCTTGCTCGTCACGAGGTCGTTGTAGGCGGCCATGACGTTGATGCCGCCGCGTGCCCAGCGCGCCGCATATTCCTGCCGGCGCTGCTCCGGCGGAACCGCCAGGGCCGACGTCTCGCCGAAGTCGTAGATGGTCCCGGTCCGCAGCGTGCGCGCCCGTTGCCGGCGCTCGGTGTAGCTGGCCTTCCACTCCTTCTCATAATTCGGCGGCAGCGGCGTGTTGCGCGCCGGCACGCTGAAGTTCGGCGTGCGCTGGAAGACATAAACGTGCGCGGCCTGCTCGGCGATGACGGGGATGGACTGGATTGCGGACGAGCCGGTGCCGATCACGCCGACCCGCTGACCCGTGAAGTCCACGCCCTCATGCGGCCACTGGCCCGTGTGGTAGGACGCGCCGGCGAAGCTATCAATGCCCTCGATGTCCGGCACCCGGCCCGACGAAAGGCATCCCGTCGCCATGATGCAGAATTCGGCAGAAACCAGGTCGCCGCGGTCGGTCTCGATCCGCCAGCGGTTCGCCGCCTCGTCGAAGGCGGCGCCGGTCACCCGCGTGCCGAAGCGGATGTCGCGCCGTAAGTCGAACCGGTCCGCGACGTGGCTGGCGTAGCGCAGGATCTCCGGCTGGCCAGCGAAGCGCTCGGTCCAGCGCCACTCCTGCTGCAGCTCGTCCGAGAACGAATATGAGTACTGCATGCTCTCGATATCGCAGCGCGCGCCGGGGTAGCGGTTCCAGTACCAGGTGCCGCCTACGTCCTCCCCGGCCTCGAACACCACGGCCGACAGGCCAAGCCCGCGCACCCGGTGCAGCATATACAGTCCGGCGAACCCGGCGCCGACGATGACCACGTCCAGCCGGTCGGCGCTTGCGGATGGCTGGCCTATATTCGACATGCGTTATCTCCCTTCCCAGGCAATGAAACGCGCCCGCCGCCTATGTCAAGGAGAGTGTCACCGCCCTTCGAAGTTTGGCAGCCGGCGCTCCGACATCGCCTTCACGCCCTCCTTGAAGTCGGCCGTCTCGAAATGCTGCTGCTGCTCCGACAGCTCGTGGTCGGTGATCGCTTCCACCGCTTCTGCCAAGCCGTGGCGCAGGGTCCGCCGGGTCGCGGCGACGGCGATTGGGGCGGATTGCGCGATCTCGGTTGCCAGCGCCAGCGCTGCCTGGCGCAACTCGCCCTGCGGCGCCAGCACGTCCACCAGGCCGATCGCATGCGCCTCCTCGCCGCCGATCCGCCGCCCCGTGTAGAACAGCAATGCAGCTTTCTGCGCCCCGACCACCCGCGGCAGCGTCACGCTTAGGCCAAAGCCCGGATGAAAACCGAGGCGGTTGAAGTTGGCGGTGAACCGCGAGTCCGGCGACGCCACCCGGAAATCTGCCACCATCGTCAGCCCCAGCCCGCCGCCGACAGCCGCGCCCTGCACCGCCGCAACAATCGGTTTGCCAGTGCGGAACAGCCGCACGGCCTGCTGATACAGATGGCCGCCGTCGCGGTCACCGACCGTGTCGCGCGCCGGCGAGCTGAAATCGGCCCCGGCGCAGAAGTTCTTGCCCTCCGCCGCGAGCAGGATGCTGCGTATGCCCGGATCGGCGTCGAATCCCTCGAACGCCGCCGCCAGCTCGGCGATCAGCGGCTTATTGAAGAAGTTGTTCGGCGCGCGGCAGATCTCCGCAATCCCAACATGACCCTCACTGGTGATTCGAACGTCGCTCATCGCAATCCAAGCCCCCGGGCAATGATCCCTCGCAGGATCTCGCGCGTGCCGCCGCGCAGCGAGAACGACGGCGCCGTCATGATCAGATGCGCCAGCACCGCGACAAGCGGCGGGTTGCCGTCGTCCTCCGACGGCTCCACGTCGATCAGCAGGCGCACGACCTCCACGGTCTCCTGCTCCAGCACGTTGCCGAGATCTTTTACCAGTGCCGCCTGCAAGGCTGGGTCCTCGCCCGCCTGCAGCATCCCCGCGACCGAGCGCGACAGTCGGCGCAGCGCCAGGATGTGCGAGGTGAGCCGCCCGATCGCGACCGCCGCACGCTCCGGCGCCGCCGGGCCGAGCGTCCGCACCAACTCGACCAGCAGGGTGAAGGACGACAGGAAGCGGTCGGGACCGCTGCGCTCGAACGCGAGCTCGGCCGTGACCTGCTTCCAGCCGTCGCCCTCCTGTCCCAGCAGCGCGTCCTCCGGCAGCAGCAGATCCTCGATCGCGACCTCGTTGAAGTGGTGGGCGCCGCGCATGTCGACGATCGGCCGCACCGTCATGCCAGCAGCGCGGGCCTGCTTCATCTCGACCAGGAACTGGCTGGCCCCGGCGTGGCGGTCGTCTTCCGACTTGGCGCCGGTGCGGCAGAACAGGATCATGTAGTCGGCCTTGTGCGCCCCCGAGGTCCAAACCTTGGTGCCGTTCACCAGCCAGCCGCCCTGCACCCGCTGCGCCCGGGTGCGCGCGGCGGCGAGGTCGGAGCCGCTGTCGGGTTCGCTCATGCCGATGCAGAACGAGCACTCGCCCGCGGCGATCTTGGGCAGGATGGTCTGGCGCTGCTCCTCGGTGCCGTTGCGCAGGATGCTGGGGCCGCTCTGCCGGTCGGCGACCCAGTGGTGGCCGACGGGGGCGCCAGCGGCCAGCATCTCCTCCAGCACCACGTAGCGTTCGAGGGCGCTGCGCTCGTGGCCGCCATAGGCTTTTGGCATGGTCATGCCGATCCAGCCGCGCTTGCCCATCTTGCGGCTGAACGCCGGGTCGTTGCCGCTCCATGACTCGGCGCGCTGGAACGGCGTGTGGTCCCGCAGCTCGACGCCGAGGAATTCCCGGACCTCGTGGCGCAGCGCCTCTGCCGCGGAGTCGGAGGGCGGCGGCGTCGTGAAGGTGAGAGCCTGCATCGCGGTCATCTCCAGGGTTGGCCGGCCGGCGAGAGCACCAGCAGGGCGTCGGCGATCGTGCAGCCCTGGCCGGCCGGATGGACGATCACCGGGTTCAGTTCCAGTTCGGCCACGGTGGCGCGCCCGGCGTCGGCAAACCGGGAGACCAGGGCCACAAGCCGTGCCAGCGCTGGGATATCGGACGGCGGCGCCCCTCGAAAGCCGTCCAGCAGCCGGGCGCTGCGCAGCTCCCGCAGCATCGCCGTCGCCTCGGCCTGGTCCACGGGAGCAAGGCGGTAGGCGGTGTCCTGGAACAGCTCGGTCGCGACCCCGCCGGCGCCGACCATCACCACGGGGCCGAAGCTCGGGTCGCGTATGACGCCGACAATGATCTCGACGCCTCGCGCCGCCATAGGCTCCAGCAGCACGCCATCGATTGCGGCTTCGGGAGCATGGCGCGCGGCGTTGGCGAGGATGTCTGCATATGCGGCTTCGAGCGCCGACAGGTCGGCGATGCCAAGGCGGACGCCGCCCGCCTCCGTCTTATGGGGGATGGCGGGCGACTGGATCTTTGCCGCCAGCGGAAAGCCGAGCGCCGCCGCGGCACCCGCCAGCCCGGAAGCCTGCATCACCAAGCGGCTCGGCGCGATGGCGGCGCCGATGGCTGCGAGCATCGACTTGGCCGCATGCTCGGGCACCGGGCCGGCAGCGTTGGCCAGCGTAGCGCGGAGCGTGTCCGGCAGCACCATACGGGCGGCACGCGCGGGCGAAGTTAACCGGCCCCGCTCCGCCAAGGCCCGGCACGCCGTCGCCAGCACCCCCATCGACGGCATGATGACCGCCCCAGCCTCGGCCAGGATGCGCCGGCCGAGCGGTGACGGCAGGGTGTAGCTATAGAACAGCACGGGCTTGAGCCGTTGCGTCAGCAGCGCCGCCAACTCGGGACCGTAAATAGAAACGCGTGCGGGATTGGACAGCGAGGTGATCACCGCGATCTGGTCCACCTCCGGGTCATGGCCCAGCAGGTCAACCGCCCGCAGCAGGCCGCCGCCGTGCACCCCGGCCGCCGTCAGGTCGACCGGATTGCGCGCGCTGCCATAGCTCGGGATGAAGGCGCGAATGGCCGCCTGCGTCCCGGCGCCCAACTCCGGCACGTCCAGCCCGGCCGCCACCAGCGCGTCGGCGGACCAGGCGCCTGCGCCGCCCGACACGGTCACGACCGCCACCCGCTTCCCACGCGCCGGCGGATTGGACGCGAGTGCTGCGGCAATCCCCAAGGCTTCGTCCAGCTCGGTCGCGACAAAGATGCCATGCCGGCGGAACATCGCGTCATAGCCGACGTCCCAGCCGGCCATGCTGGCGGTATGGGACGCGGCGGCGAGCTTGCCCGGCCCCGAACGGCCGATCTTGATCGCGACGATGAACTTGCCGGCCGCATTGGCGGCCGAGGCAGCGGCGGCGAAGCCGGCGGGGTCGCGCACGCTTTCCAGGAACAGCAGCACGGCGGCGGTCGCCGGGTCGTCCGCCATATGGGCCAGGAAGTCGGCCGCGGTCAGGTCGGCCTCATTGCCCGTGCTGACCACCGTGCTGAACGACAGGCCGAGCGCCCGGCCGCGGTTATACAGCGCGAACCCCATGCCGCCGCTCTGCGCGACGATGCCGATGCGGTTTGCGGTCGCCGTGGGGTTGTCGTCGGCGTCGCGGTCGACGGCCGGGCTGAAGGTGGCGCTGACGCGGTCGACCTCGTTGTGAAAGCCCTCGGCGTTCGGACCGCAGACGCGCATGCCGGTGCGCCGTGCCAGCGCCGCCACCTGGTCCTGCAGGTCGGCCGGCGCCGCGCCGTCCTCGGCGAAGCCGGAGGAGATGACCACCGCGTTGTGCGCCCCAGCGGCGGCGCACTCCTCCAGCGCCGCGAGCACGCCTGCAGCCGGGATCGCGACTAATGCCAGATCGACGGGCTCTCCGGCCGCAGCCAATGTGGGGAAGCAGGGAAGCCCGGCAATCTCCTGGTAGCTCGGGTTCACCGGCACGATACGCCCGGCGAAGCCGTTCTTGCGCAGCAAGTTCAGCAACGCGCCGCGGATCTTCTGCGGGTCCGGCGATGCGCCGATCACCGCGACCGACCGCGGCGACAATAGGGTATCGAGTCGGGCCATCAGGCGACCGTCAGCGCGGGCCACAGCCCGTCCGGACCCGCGGCCAGCGCCGCCCGCCCGACGACGCCGTTCCACTCCGCCTCGTTGCCGAACTCGTCCCGCCAGGACCACAGGCGCCGGGTAAGAAAGTGCAGCTCGTATTCCTGGGTGAAGCCGATGGCGCCGTGCGACTGGTGCGCCAGCCCCGCAGCGATGCTTGCGGCCTCCCCCGCGCGGGCCTTGGCGGCGCCGACCAGCAACGGGTCGAGCCCATGCGCCAAGGCGTCCGCGGCCATATCGGCGGCGGCGATCGCGGCGGCGGACTGCCCGGCCAAGACCGCGAGGTTCTGCTGTATCGCCTGGAACTTGCCGATCGGCCGGCCAAACTGCACCCGCGTCTGCGCATACTGCACGCTCAAAGCCAGCGCGCGCGACAATGCGCCGGCGATCTGCACCGTGCGGACGGCGGCCCCAGCGGCCCGCAATCGCGCCGGGCCGAAGCCAGGCGGCGCCGAAGCCACCGCTTCTGGGCCTAATACGGCGTCCACCGTGATCGTGTCCCGCGGTTCGCCAGCCAGGTTGCGGTCGTGGGCCACGCTGAAATCGCCGGCGGTCAGCGCCGCCACGGCAGGCCCGTCCGGCCCTTCCGCGAGCACGACGATCACGGCGGCATCGCGCGCCCATGGGATACGGGCCGCTGTTCCTGTCAGGCGCCAGCCATCCGTGGCCCGGCTCAGCAGCAGCGCGTCCTTCATGCGCGTAGGAGCGACGGTAAGCACGCCCTCCGGCACCGGCAGGCCAGCCTGGGCGAGCAGCCAGCCCGCGAGCATGGTTTCCGCCAGGGGAATAGGCGCTGCGTGATGCGCGGAAATCCGCAGCAGCGCCATCGCCTCGGCCGCCGTCGCGCCGAAGCCGCCGGCGTGCTCGGGCAGCAGTGCGGCGGTGAAGCCGGCTTCGGTCACCGCGGCCCAGAGGGCGTGCGGGAACGCGCCCTCCTCGGCGGAGCGGATCACGGCCTTGCCGGTGTTCATGGCGAACAGGCGCTCGGCACTGTCGGCAAGCTGATCGCTCATTGATTTCTCCCCCATCGAGGAGTTGACGGCTTGGACCGCATTGGGTCAAGCCGGGTCAGAGGCGCCGGGGCAAGGACCCCGCGAACAATGCGCCGCCAGCTGCCACCATGAACGGTGCGCCGGCGAAGTGCACCGGCAGGACCGGCGAGGTGAAGGGGTAGAACAGCCATGCCGTCACCAACGGCGCGGCCACCGCGGTCAGCCCCTCCACTGCGGTCAGCACGCCCTGCATCTCGCCCTGGTTGTCCACGCCGCCGCGGCCCGAGACCATTGCCCGCACCGAGGGGATCGCCAGCCCGCCCAGCGCCAGCAGCACGACCGCCGGCGCCAGCATCCATCCCGCCAGCGCCAACGTCGCGTAGCCGAGCGCCGCCGCCCTGTGGCCAAGCAGCGCCGTCCGCTGATCGCCAAGCCGTGCGGTGATGCGGGTCAGCAGAAATCCTTCGGTCACCGCCTGCGACAGGCCGATGCCGGCCAGCACCAGGCCGAACCGGCTCGAGCGGTCGTCCTGGCTGCTGACGTCGGCGATGTAGGCGGTCGCGGCGGCGACGTTGGCGGAGGTGGCGCCCGCGATCAGCCGGCCCAGGAACAGCCACCACATGCTCGGCGCCAATGCCAGCAGTATGTAATCCAGGCCGATGCCGAACACCGAGGTGAGGATGACCGGGGTGAGGATGACCGGACGCCGGCCGAACTGGTCGCTGAGCGCCCCGAGCAGCGGTGCGGCGAAGAACTGCACCCCGGCATAGGCGGCGATCAGCGCGCCCACTCAAGGCGCGGCCTGTTCGGGCGGCAGATGCTCGAGTTCCTGCACCAAGCCCGGCACGATTGGGGCGATGATGCCGACACCGAGCGCATCCAACCCCAGGGTCGCCAAAACAAAGCCAACGGACACGCCGCGGGGCCGGTCGGCCACGGTCTTCTCTGACACTGCATTCTCGGTAATTGAGGCTAGGCACCACCGGCGCGGCAACGCCGGCAAAGCGGCTACGTTGGGCTGGGCTGGAGAGTGTCCAGTGCCCATTTCGCCGTTGTCGCGTTTCCTTTGTCTCTACACTGCCCTCTTTGCCGCATTTGGCGCGGCCTCGCCCTTTCTTCCGGCGTTGCTGCAGGAGCGCGGCCTCGGCTCCTCTGCGATCGGCCTGGTTTTGGGACTGGGATCCGCGATCCGCCTGTTGACCGGCCCACTGGGCGGACGCTTGGCGGACCGCTCCGGCGCACCGCGTCCGGTGCTGGCCGCAGGACTGGCGGCTGCGGCGGTGGTAGCGCTGGGCTATGCTCCGGCCCGCGGCCTGCTGCCGTTGGCGCTGGTCAGCGTCGCCCATGCCGCGCTGCTGGCGCCGTTGTCGCCCGTGGCGGACGCACTGTCGCTCAGGGCCGGCGAGCGCCCCGGCGGCTTTGAATATGGCTGGGTGCGCGGGGCCGGCTCGGCCGCGTTCATTTTTGGCAATGTGGCGGCCGGGCTGACGGTGGGTTGGGCTGGGCTGGACGTGATCATTTGGCTCAACGCAATCTTGCTCGCCGTCGCCGCCGTGTTCGCCGCCAAGTTGCCGGTTCCTGCGGCCGCCCCACCCCCAAGCCGGCGCGCCGAACGCTCCAGCGGCATACGCGATCTATTGGCGCTGCCCATGTTCACACGGCTGATGCTCGTGGCGGCGTTGGTCGGCGGCAGCCATGCGCTGCATGACGGTTTCGAGGTGATCCGCTGGCAGACGGCGGGCATGGGGCCGGGCGCCGCGGGGATGCTGTGGGGCGAGTCTGTGGCGGCCGAGGTGCTTGTGTTCTTCGTGCTCGGCCCGGTCATCATCGACCGGCTCGGACCCGGCACCGCCGCCATGCTCGCCGCCGCCTCGGGCGTGGTGCGCTGGGGAACGGCGGCCGTGACCGCCGCCCTGCCGGCGATGGCGCTGGTCGAGCCGCTGCACGGGTTCACCTTCGCCCTGCTGCACCTCACCTGCGTCCGCATGATCACCCGCATTGTGCCGGCGCAGCTTGCGGCGACGGCGCAGGCGTTCTACGGCACCGTGGCGGTGGGGGCGGCCTCGACGGCGCTGACTTTCGCCTCCGGGCCGCTCTACGGCAGGCTGGGCGCCTCGGCATTCTGGGTCATGGCGGCCCTGTGCACCGTGGCGCTGCCGATCTCGTGGGGACTGCGGGGTTCGCCCAGTTCTTCGCCCAGTCCGGCATCGGTCCGGATCGCGTCCGGCGAGGCCCCGGGATATGAGAAATAAGCCAGTCGATCCGGACGCGTTCCGGTTTGGGCAAGCACCTGGGATGCAGAGGTAATGTAGTGCCGTCCGGCATCGGTCGCCCGAGTGACGCACTCGGACAGCGAAGCGACAGAGCGCAGCTTCGCAATCTCCACCAGCATCGGCAGGTTCACGCCGGCGATGACGTCCACGTTGGGTCGTCCGGCCCTAGGCTGCCCGGCCAATGAAACCGCGAGGTTGCAGGGCGTGGCGCCAAACAGGTCGGCGATGACGATGACTCCAGCGCCGTCATCGGTCTCGGCGATGGCGCCGGCCACGGCGGCCCGCCGTTCATCTGGATGGTCCTGAGGGTCGACGCATACGGTGACAAGGTTTGGCTGAACGCCGGCGATGGTTTCGAGCGACCGGCGCAGCTCCACGGCCAACTGTCCGTGGCTAACCAGGACAAGGCCAATCACCCTTGCTGGCCCGAGGTTCCTTGGCAGCCGGAGCTTCGATCCGTGTCGGACCGGCGGGGCGGTGGGCTGGGCGGCGCCTTGGGCTGGTCGCCTGGGAACCGCATCGCGCCGCGTGAGCTGACCGGCTTTACCGGCTTGTCCTCCGGCTGGGTCGGAGCAGGGTCGAGTGACGAGGTGGTCGACGAGGCGTCTAGCATGGCGGTTCACTCCTGCGGTCGGTTGGCAGTGCCAGATACTAAGCCGGGAACTCAATCGAGATCGCGGTCGGCTCGGGTTTTATATAGTTTTCGCGGCTGGCGCGACAGCGAATTAGGAAAGAGTTCGGAAATCCTTAGTTCACCCTCGTGTTTAGAGACGACCGTAACGATCGGGCCTACGTTGTCCATATTTCAGCAATTTATTGACCAGTCTTTAGTATTCTTGCTGAACTACAACGAACGAAGATTTATTGTTTCGGTTAAAGCTGTGTTTCCTTCTGTATTAACCTGGGATGGCGCAGATAAAGCCAGGCAGCGTTGACCATCCGCCGTTTCGGTGGAAACTCGCAGCCGGACCGGCGTGAACGCTGGCCAAACCGCAGGAGCCCCGCCATGGACTACCGCACTCTCGGCCGCAGTGGCCTAAAGGTTTCGCCGCTCTGCCTTGGCACCATGAACTTCGGCGGTCCGACCGACGCAGCGACCGCAGGGCGGATCATCGCCCGGGCACGCGACGCCGGCGTGAACTTCATCGACACCGCCGACGTTTATACGGGCGGCGCTTCGGAGCGGATCACCGGCGCTGCGATCAAGGCCGATCGCGACGCCTGGGTGCTGGCCACCAAGGTCGCCAACACCGGAGCGGACAATCCGAACCCTGATTGGCCGAACGGCGGCGGGCTTTCGCGCAAATGGGTGATGCGTGCCATCGACGCCAGCCTCACGCGGCTCGGGACCGACTACGTCGACGTTTACTACCTGCACAAGGAGGACCACGCGACGCCGCTCAAGGAGACGGTGCACGCCATGGCCGATCTGGTGCGCCAAGGCAAGATCCGCTATTTCGGCGTCAGCAACTACCGGTCTTGGCGGGTGGCGGAGATCTGCGGGCTGTGCGACCAGCTCGGCATCGACCGCCCGGTGGTGAGCCAGCCCTACTACCACGCGCTGAACCGGCAGCCCGAGACCGAGCACCTGCCGGCCTGCGCGCATTACGGCCTGGGCGTCGTCAGCTACAGCCCGCTGGCCCGCGGCATCCTGTCGGCCAAATACGACCCGGATGCGCCGCCGCCGGCGGACAGCCGCGCCGGGCGGCAGGACAAACGGATGATGCAGACGGAGTGGCGCCCGGAGTCGCTGGCGATGGCGCAGCAGATCGCCAGCCACGCCCGGGCGCACGGGGCCACGCCCACCGCCTTCGCCGTCGGCTGGGTGCTGAACAACCGATCGGTGACCGGCGTCATCGGCGGTCCGCGCACCGAGGCGCAGTGGGAGGACTATCTGGCCGCGTTGGATTATCGCTTCACCGCGGTGGACGAGGCGCTGGTCGACGGCCTGGTGGCGCCGGGCCACGCCTCCACTCCTGGCTACAACGACCCGGCTTATCCAATCGAGGGCCGGCCCGTGCGTGCCGCCTGACAATGAAGGCGGCGCTGCAACCCCGGACGGGGCCGCGGCATTATCAAGGTCTAAGCAAAAGGGACGACCATCATGAGCGACACGTCGAAAAGCCCGTCGGCCGAGGTTGAGCAGCTTCGCGGCCAGTTGGACGAACTGCGGGCCACCGACCCGGCAGTCAAGCTGGAGGATGCCAAGCAACGCGTCGGCGCCACCGTGTCCAACGCCGCCGCCAGCGTGACCGAAGCCGTGGCGGAGCCACTTCGCCAAGGCGCCGAGCGGGTCCGTGGCGTCGTGGACAGCGCCCGCCGGACCGCAGACCAAGTCAGCGCGCAAAAAAACAGCCTGTCGCAGCGTATCCAGACCCAGCCCCTTGCAGCCCTCGGCGTGGCGCTGCTGACCGGCTATGTATTCGGCCGCATCGTCCGCTGACGGTTCAGCGCAACAACGGACGCCTGCTAATGGGCAGCAGGCGTCCGTGGCATGCCTTCGAGCAGTTGCTGCCGGGCCTGCGCAGCGCATTGATTGAGCGCGAACGCAAGTTCGTGCTCCCGGATGTCGCTGCCTTGGTCCTTAAATGCGCGCTCAATATGCCTGCGCAATAGCTCGTCGTGCCCGGTGCCGTCACGCAACGCCAGCACCGATGCGGTCAGGTCTGCCTTGACTTGGCCTGCGAGCTGCAGCCGCTCTGCCGCCCATTGTGCAAATAGCTTGTCGCGCCGCGCGGTGACGAGGAAGCGAAACTCCTCGTCATGCGCGACTTTCGCCTCGAACGCCTGCTCGCGTTCTTGGAACGTCATCATAGCAGCGTCCTCCGTGTTCTTGGCCAACAATGCGAAATATAGCCGGTTTCCAGCCAAAACACTATTTATTGCGCTGACCGTTCAGAGCAGCAGCTTACCAGCCACGGCGATCAGGGTGATGGCCAACACGCTGCGTATGGCGTAGGCCGGCGCCCGCGCCGCGAGCAGGCTGCCCAGAACGATGCCCGGCACCGACCCGGTCAGCAGCGATCCAAGCAACGGCCAATCCACGGCGCCCAGCAGCCAATAGCCGGCTCCGGCGAGCAGGGTCAGTGGCACCGCGTGCGCGATGTCAGACCCGACGATCCGCGCTATTCGCATGCGTGGATACAACAGGCTTAATACGCCGACGCCTAGGGCCCCCGCCCCAACCGAAGACAGCGTGACCAGCACGCCGAGGACGCCGCCAGCGGCGATCGTGACCAAGGCGAGGTTTCTGGGCGCGATGTCCTCGGTGAAAGGGCCGGCCCAATGCAGGAACTGTTTTTGAAACAGCAGCAGCGCCGCCGCTGCGACGATCGCCACCGCAAGCACCGGGGTGATGATCTGCGACACCATGGAGGCATGGACGTCGAGACAATATAGCGTCGCGATGGTAAGGGCGGCGGTCGGCAGGCTGCCGGTCGCCAGCAGGCCGGTAATTCGCCAATCGACCGTATGGCTGCGCGCGTGCACCGCCACCCCGATCGACTTGGTACAGGCGGCGAACAGCAGGTCCGTGCCGACCGCGGTGGCCGGGTGGATGCCGAACAGCAGGATGAGCAACGGGGTCATCAGCGAACCCCCGCCCACGCCCGTAAGCCCGACCAGCGCGCCCACTGCGAAGCCGGACAGGCCATAGAGCGGGTCGATCATGCCGTGCACGAACCGCCCTGCCTCCGCCGATCAAGGCTGCGGCGCATTGCGGGGGGCATAGGATTCGGGGCCGACGTGCATGGAAGGCTCTCTCCCGCTAAAGCGCACATCGGAGCTTATGCCTACGCCGCCAGCGTATCCAGCGTGGCGAGTCATACCGGCGGCCCTAGCTCGGGTAAGGCGCTTTGAAAGCTGTGCCGCAAGCGGCAAATCGGCCGGGATGCCAATTCTTTAGCGGCCTTGGCTAAGGTACGGCTTGAACCGCCGGTCTAGCAGGGGTTAACCTTTATCCAAATATCGGTTAAGGGTTGTTATGAGCAACAGCACTGCATTTGACGAGCGCGTCCGCAACGAGGCCTACCGTCTTTGGGAAGAGGCCGGGCGGCCGCATGGCCGTGACGCCGACTTCTGGCACCAGGCCAGCGCCCTGGTCGACAGCATGCCGCCGGTGCCGGCGAAGGCCGCCGCGCCTCCGAAGTCTCGCAAGAAGGCCGTGGAACCTGCCGCGGTGGAGGCGCCCCCACGCCGCCGCACGCGCAAGGCGGGCACCCAGCCAAATACCCCCTCGGCGTAGCGCGGCCCTCCGCATGATCCCAGCAAAGGCCGCATGATGACTGACAAGGCGAAAGAAGCGGCGCTGCCCGGCAACCACGGCCAGTTCGGTGTCAACAACGCGAGCGAGGAGCACAAACTCCTCAAGGAGAAGCCGGTGCCCGAGCCGCAGGAGAGCCCGGTAAACGGCACGGTCGCGGAGAAGTAGCGCCACGCTGCCAACGCGATGAGCCGCCTGGCCCTCCTCGTCGCCGGCGCGTTCTTTATGGAGTTCCTGGACGGCACGATCATCGTGACCGCCTTGCCCCGCATGGCGTCGTCGTTGGGTGCCGCCGCGGTGGACCTGCACATCGGCATCACCGCCTACCTGCTCACGGTCGCGGTATTCATCCTGCCGGGCGGCTGGGCGGCGGACCGTTTCGGCGCACGGACCGTGTTCACGGCGGCGATGGCGGTGTTCACCGCCGGGTCGGTCCTGTGCGGCCTGGCAAATTCGGTCGAGGCGTTCGTGGCCGCGCGCGTGCTGCAAGGGCTGGGCGGCGCCATGATGGTTCCGGTCGGACGGCTGGTGGTGCTGCGCACGACCGCGAAGCCTGACCTGCTGCGCGCCATCGCCACGCTGACTTGGCCCGGCTTGACGGCGCCGCTGCTGGGGCCGCCGCTGGGGGGATTCCTGGCCGAGCACTTCTCATGGCGTTGGATCTTTCTGGTCAACGTGCCGCTCGGCCTTATTGGTATCGCGTTGGCGCTGCGGCTGGTCCCGCAGCTTCGACCCAGCGGACGGCGACCATTCGACGGCGTGGGTTTTGCGCTCGCGGCGGCATGGTGCCTGTGCGCGACGCTCGCGCTGGATTTGGTCGGGGATGGCGGCGCGTCCTGGGCCGGCGTCGCGGCGCTGGCAGCAGGCGCCGCGGCGGCAGCGCCCTTATTATGGCGGCATCTGCGCCGGCACGCCCACCCGCTTATCGATCCGGCGCCATTCAAGGTGCCCACCTTTCGCCTGGTCATGCTGACCGGCAGCGCCATGCGGACGCTGATCGGCGCCATGCCGTTCCTGCTGCCGCTATCGTTCCAGCTCGGCTTCGGGATGGATCCGTTCCACGCCGGGCTCCTGGTGCTGACGCTGTTCGCGGGTAATCTGGGCATCAAGCCGCTGACCTCGGCGGTGCTGCGGCGCTGCGGGTTTCGCACCGTGCTGGTCGGCAACGGCCTGGTGCAGGCGGCGACAATGCTGGCGTTCGCGGCCATCTCCACTGCAACGCCGATCGGCGCTGTGGTGATGCTGCTTGCGCTCTCAGGCGCGTCGCGGTCCCTGCAGTTCACGGCGCTGAACACGCTGGCCTTCGCCGACGTGCCGCAGCCCTGGATGGCGCCGGCCAACACCTGGTTCAGCGTGGCCTTCCAATTATCGCTCGGGATCGGCGTCGCCATCGGAGCGGTCGCCCTGCGGCTCGCGTGCGCCGCGGCCGGCATCGCCGCGCCAGGCCTGGCGGAGTTCCACGCAGCGTTCGCCGTGATCGCATTGTGCATGACGGTGGCCGCGCTGGCCGGGCTGCGGCTGCCCGCCGATGCCGGCTCGGTCGTGATGGGCGAGCGCGGCAAGGCTGGGTGACGGATCGAACGGCGAGCGTGGGACGATACCCCCGCGATCACAGGTAAGGCAGCAGCAGCCGGACGCCCGCGTCGCGCAGCCGGACCGGAACGGAGCGCGCATCCAGCTCCGTCTGCGTGAGCGCCGGACCGCGGTTGCGCTGCATCAGCTCCGCAAGCGAAGCCGCGAGCTCACGGCTGTAAACCTCCATGCAGAGTTCGAAGTTCAGCCGGAACGACCGTATGTCCCAGTTGCAGCTGCCGATGAGGCACCACTCGCCGTCGATCACCATCATCTTTGAGTGGCGGAATGGCGGTGGTGAGCGCCAGATGCGGACGCCGTCGTTCAGCAGCGGCCCGATATTGGCGTGGTTGGCCCAATCCACCACGACACGGTCGCTGCGTTCTGGGATGATAACGTCCACCGCGACCCCGCGCATCGCCGCCAGGGCCAGCGCCGTTATGAGCCGCTCGTCCGGCAGGAAGTAGGGCGTCATGATCGCGATGCCCGTGCGCGCGCAGGCGACGGCCTGCAGCACGACGAACTCGATCTTCTCCAGGTCCTCATCCGGTCCGCTGTCGATCACGCGCGCCGGTGCGCTGCCTGTGCCCGCAAGATGCGGAAACCATGCGTCACCCTTGAGGTCCTCGTTCGTGGCGAAGGCCCAATCCTGCGCGAAGGCGTCGGTAAGCTGGGCAACGATCGGGCCGGTGACCCGGAAGTGCGTGTCCTGCACCGGGTCCGTCGATCGGATCGCCGTGACGTTCTGGTCTGCGATGTTCATGCCGCCGGTGAAGCCGACCGCGCCGTCCACCACGAGAACTTTCTTGTGGGAGCGCAGGTTGAGGAACGGCATGCGCCAGGGCAGCAGCGAATGCAGGAACCGCACGGCCGGCACTCCCTGGCGACGCAGCCGGTAGTAGGCACCGGATAGCAGCCAGCCGCCGCCGATGCCGTCGATCAGCACGCGCACGGCCACGCCGCGGCCCTGCGCCTCGGCCAGTGCCTCGATAAAGCGTCCGCCCCACTCGTCGTTGCGGAAGATGTAGGACGACATGCCGACGCTGTGCCGGGCCGCCGCGATCGCTGCCAGCATGGGCGGATAGGCCTCGTCGCCATTCTCATAGATCTGCAGCGCGTTGCCCGGCAGGATGGCGCGGCCGGTGATGCGGCCGACCCCGCGGTCCAGCGGGTCCAGATGGTCGTCCTCGTCGGGCGAGGGCCAGGCAGCATGCCCGCCCGGCCGGTCGCTGGACGAACGCAGCTCGCGGGCACGGCGCTGCACCCGGTTGACGCCGAATACGAAGTAGCTGACCGAGCCTATGATCGGCGCGAACCAGGCCAGCCCGATCCAGCCGACAGCCGATGCCACCTCACGCTTGTTCAGCAGCACGTGCACGGTCACGAAGGCGGCGAGCAGCAGCCCGACCACGAACACCACGTCCGTGCGGACGTGCAGCCAATTGGTCCAAAGATCGTTCATGCCGCCAGGAGCGATGCCCTTATCGGACGGATGCGGCGCTCAGACCGCACGCCAGCCGGGCTTCGATGGGTCCGTGAGCGCATAATTGACCGGCCCCATGCCGCAAATGGCGATGATCGCCGGGTCGGGATGCCCGCGGATCACGCCGTCATAGTGCGGAGTGCCGGCCACGCGGCGGACGAAGCTGCCGGCCGGCACCGGAACGCAGGCAGCCGGGTCGAAATCCGGTCCGCTGTTGCACCACCACGTGCCGGATACGACGACGCAGAGCCGGTCGGACGTATAGGTATGCGGCGCGCTCATATAGCCCGGCCACCAGCGCACCAGCGTATAGTACATGCCGGCTTGGTTCGTATCGCCGACCAGCGGGCACATATCGACGCTGCGCTCCGGATAGCCCTTGTTGGGAATCCAGCTGTGCTCGGTTGGCAGCCGGATGATCGTCTGGGCTGGATTGAGCGGGCTCGCCGAGGCGGCAGTCGCGAGCGCCATCGGCAGCGCTGCCAGAAGCGGCGCCATCAGCAGGTCGCGGCGGCTTGCCTGCATGGAGTCCATGTCCGATCCTCCCTGGATTGTTCGTTCGGTCGGCGATCCTGGACGCCGGACCTAGACGGCGCAAGATAGCGGCTGGCGGACCCGTCGTCCCGCTTGAGGCCTGGCCTTGCATGGAGGGGTCCACGCCTGCACCGTGGGACATGGACCCGACCTCCGCCGTATCGAGCCTCGACCTCACTCGCCTGCGCGCCGCCTACCACGCCAGCCATGCCACGGCCGAGGCGGTCATGGCGGCGCTGCTGGCGCGGATGACGGACGCGGCGGTCTGGATCAGCCGGGTGCCGGACGAAGCATTGCTGGCCCAGGCGCGAAAAGCGAATCCGTCGTTGCCGCTCGGCGGGGTGCCGTTCGCGGTCAAGGACAATATCGACGTCGCGGGATTGCCGACGACGGCCGGCTGCCCCGCTTTCGCCTACAGCCTGGCGCATATGACGGGACAGCCGCTGAACCCCGACGTCGTCGCGCGCGGCGAATGGTTCGTGCACGCCTGCCGGGACTGCTAGGCCATGCAGCAGACCATCTGGATCGCCCTCGGCGGCGCGCTCGGCAGCGTGGCCCGCTACTGGATCGCGGTATGGGCGCTGCCCGTCAGCCGCAATCTGCCCTGGGGCACGATCGGCATCAATATCCTAGGGTCGTTCATCATCGGCTTCTTCGGGACGCTCACGCTGGAAAGCGGGCGTCATCCTGCCCCGGAATGGGCGCGGCTGTTCGTCATGGTGGGCATCTGCGGCGGGTTCACCACGTTCTCGTCCTTCAGCCTGCAGACGCTCGACCTGCTGCGCGGCGACGCTTGGGGCCGGGCACTGGCGAACGTGGGTCTTTCCGTCCTGCTATGCCTGGCCGCGGTCGCCGCCGGGCACGCTGCGGCCGCGCAGCTCAATGGCGGCGCGCGGCAGGTTGCCGAGAACACGATCGAGGAACGGTCGTCGTAACGGGGCATTCACCGATTTGCCCAACCAAGGTCAACATCGCGCCGCAATCAGGGGGTTATATCCCTATCGGCAACGGGCGATTGGCAGCCCGTCGACCAGGAGGCATTTCATGCGTCTAGTTCCGGTTCTTCTCGTCTCGATCGGCGTCTTGGGAGTCGCCGCGGCCCATTCGCCCGCGCGGGCGGAGTGGGGCGATGACGGCTGGCGTCACCATGAATGGCGCGAGCATGAGTGGCGCGAGCAGCGCTGGCGTGATCACGAGTGGCGCGAGCATGAATGGCGTGAGCGCCAGCGGCAGAGCTATGCCCCGCCGCCCGTGATCTACGGAGCGCCGCCGGCCTATTCCTACACACCTCCGGCCTATTATGCGCCGCCGCCTACGGCCTATTATGCACCGCTCCCGCAGCCGCCGGTCTATCAGAACCCCGGCGTGTCGATCGGCTTCGGCTTCGGTTTCCGCTGACACAGGCGCTTGCCGGAGGGTGAGGCACTGCGGCAAGACCCTGCTGCCGGACGCGGCCTAGGTCCTGCTGAGCCATGATTTGAATGTGGTCCGGCCGCTATGCGTCTGCGTGCCGGTGATGTATCCGGGCCGCGTTGTGGAGTGAGGTCCAGCGCGGGCGGTGTTCGATCAGCCGATGTATCCTCATGGTCGCGGTCGTCCGGGAGCCTCCGCCGCTATGCCGCTTTCCGCATGAATGAAAGGCGGCGTGTCATTATGCGGAGGATGCATGACCGATGAATTCGTAGCCGAGGCGGCGCAGATGATGGGCGTCGCACTGCATCCGGAGTGGACGCCGGACGTGCGCGCCCATCTGGAGACAATGCTGCGCATGGCAGAGACAGTGCTGGCCTTCGACCTGCCGGACGCGGCAGAGCCGGCGCCGACGTTCCAGGCATGACGGGATCGGGCGCAGCGCTTCCGCCGCTGGTATCGCGACGCCGTGCTGGCGCTGTTCGCCAACATCGACGTGATCCTGGCCCGCGCCACCCCATGCACCGCGCCGCTGATTGGGCAGCAGACGATGGAGTTTGCCGGCGAAACCGTGCCGGTGCGTCCGAACCTCGGCCTGTTCACCCAGCCGTTCAGCTTTATCGGGCTGCCGGTTGTAGCGGTGCCGCTGCCCGGCCCTACGCAAGCCAGCCGGGTCCTGCCGATCGGCGTGCAGGTCATCGCGGCGCCTTGGCACGAGGACCTAGCGCTTTGGCACGAGGACCTAGCGCTGCGGGTAGCCCGTGCGCTGGAGCAGGCGGGCGTCGCACGCTGCCCGCCGATAGCCGCTTAAAACCGCCTGGGTATCACCATGGTGTTCCAACACTTCTCGCAGTTCGAGCCGCTGACGGTCGCCGAGAACGTGGCGCGGGGCTGCGCAGCTAGGCTGTCACCGGCGCAGGCGTTTGGCGTTTGCGGTTGCCCTGCTATGCCAAGGTTTCAGGAGGGCCGCAGCCGATACCCCCATCGGCGAGGCCAGCATCACGCCGATCTCCAGGGCCGCCGCGGCCTTCTCGCTCAGCATCTTCTGATACTCCGCCGGGGAGCAGGTGCTCTGTGCCATCAGGAACGTGCGGCGGGCGATGGTCTCCCAAGACGCCCAGGCCAGTTCGGCCAGCATCAGGGAGGCAGGCATCGGCGGAACGCTCTGGCGGGATTTCATGGACGAGGGACACTCCGAAAAACTACAGCGTTGTGTGCGGGCATGTCAGTGCCCGCGGTATAAGGGGCCTCCGTCACGGACGTGGCGTAGGCAGGCGTATTATGGGCGTCAAATATTAACGCCGTCGCTACGCCTAAGTTGACGGGGGAAGCGGGTTCAGCCGCACGGCGCCATCAAGGCCCCGTGACCGCTACTTCACGACGACATAGCGCAGCGGGAAGGTGTTGTCCGCCAACTGCTGCAGCTCGACGTTGCTGCGATACGCCCAGACGACAGTCTGCTGGTGCAGCGGGATGAACGCCGCCTCGTCGTAGATGATCTTGGAGGCGCGCTCGATTTGCTGCTGGCGCTTTGCCGGGTCGGTCTCAACGGCGATCTGGTCGAGCAATTTGTCGAACTCCTTGTTCGACCAGCCGCCGTCGTTGAACACGCCGCGCACCCCGTTGCGCGTGCCGGCGAGGTTGAACAGGCTGTTATGTGCGTCATACGTCGTCGGCGTCCAGCCGAGCATATAGAAGCTTGTATGGTAGTCCGGGTTGGAGATCTGCGAGAAGTACTGCAGCCGGGTCTGCGCGTTGAGCGTAATCTTCATGCCGATGCGGGCCAGCATGTTGGTGACCGCCTGGCAGATCGCCTCGTCGTTGATGTAGCGGTCGTTCGGGCAGTCGAGCGTGACGCCGAAGCCGTTTGGGTAGCCGGCCTCGGCCAGCAGCTTCTTGGCGCCGTCGGGATCGTAGGGATAGCGGACGTCAGCCTTTTCGTTGTAACCGTTGACGCCGGGTCCATACATCAGGCCGGTTGGGTGGCTCTGGTTGCGCATGACCCGGCTCTGGATCGCCTTGGCGTCCACCGCCATGTTGAACGCCTTGCGGACTCGGACGTCCTGGAACGGGTTCTTGCCCTTGACGTCGGATTTCAGCAGCTCCGGCCGCGATTGGTCGAAGCCGAAGAAGATCGTCCGCAGTTCGGGGCTGACGGCGAGCTTCAGCCCCTGGGTGCGGCTGATCCGGTCCATGTCCTGCGGCGGCACGGTGTAGATCATGTCCACGTCGCCCGAGAGTAGGGCGGCGACGCGGGTGTTGGCCGACGAGATGACGTTGAAGGTGACTTCGGTCAGGTTATGCTGCGGCTTGTCCCACCAGGCCGGGTTGTTGCGCAGCGTCGTGCGGCGGTCCGGCTCGCGCGTGCCCAGGATGAACGGGCCGGTGCCGTTGGCGTTGCGGGTGGCGTAGTTCTCCTCCTTGACCTTGGTGAGGTCGGCGGGCTGGGTCGCGTTATGCGCCTCGCACCACGCTTTCGACATGATGCCCCACTGCGTGATTTCCTGCAGGAAGATCGGGTCGGGAACCTTGGTGACGAAGTCGACCGTCAGGTTGTCGACCTTCTTCACCTCCTTGACGGTCGAGAAATACGCGTTGATCTGACTGCCCGGGCCGAACGCCCGCTGATAGCTGAACACGACGTCGTCGGCGGTGAACGCCTCGCCGCCATGGAACTTGACGTCTGGGCGGAGGTGGAAGCGCCAGGTCAGCGGGTCCGGCTGCTCCCAGCTTACGGCGAGCGCCGGCTCCACCTTGAGGTTGCGGTCGCGGCGTACGAGGGGATCGTAGATGTTCTGCGTGAAGGTCAGCAGAAACGTCTCGTTCCGCGTGTAGGGGTCTATCGAGTTTGCGTCGCCGTCGTTTGCCCAACGAAAGGTCGCGGCTGCGGACGGGAAAACCGCGGCAAGACCGAGCGCAAAGACGGACGCGAACAAGGACCGACGCATCAGCAAGTCTCCTAATAGATTGTTTACATTAGGCCAACAGATGCCGCCCATGTCGTACCAAGCAACTCGACCCTATGAGCAGTGACAACATACGGCAAGAGGATTGGAACATCGGACTCGAGGGGGGCGCTCGCTCCGCTCGGTGTGCTTTGTTGCAAAAATTCCATTGTTAGTCGGTTTACTCGGCCTACGATAGCTAAGCTTAGTCCAGTAGGATGCACTCATGCAGACGGTCAACATTCATGCAGCCAAGACCCAGCTTTCCCGACTGGTGGAGAAGGCTGCGGCTGGCGACGAGATCATTATCGCCCGCGCGGGCAAGCCGGTGGCCCGGTTAGTGCCGTTGGCCACCCCTCCTGTCGCACAGAAGCGCGTTCTCGGCCGCTTGGCAGGGCGGCTGCCTGTGCCCCCGGACTTCGATGCGCCATTGCCGGACGACGTGCTCGATGCCTTCGAAGGGCGTTGATGCGCCTGTTGCTCGACACGCACGTCCTGCTCTGGGCGATCGGCGATCCAGCCCGCCTGGATCATGCGACGCGCGACCTGCTGGAGGATGCAGCCAACGAGGTGCTGTTCAGCGCCGCCAGCATCTGGGAGATCGCCATCAAGGCCAGGCTCAGGCGAGCTGATTTCGCGGCGCGTCCCGAGCAAGTTGCAAAGGAAGCGCGCCTCACAGGCTTTGTGGAGTTGCCCGTCAGCGCCGACGTCGCCGCCCAGGTTGCAGATTTGCCGCCGCACCACCGCGATCCCTTCGACAGGCTATTGGTCGCGCAGGCGATGGCCGAGCCAGCACAGCTCTACACCACCGACGCGCTGCTGCTGCCGTACTCCGAACTGGTGCGGCTGATTGGATGACGGGCGACGCCGTTAAAAGCACCTATAACGACCGCAGCGAGCTTCAGCTCCGGCCTTCCTCGACCGCATGGCACGCCACCAGTACGTCGCCGTCCCGCGTGTGCTTCGGCACCTCGGTCCGGCAGCGCCCGTTGGCCAGCGGGCAGCGTGGATGGAAGGTGCAGCCGCTGGGCGGGCTGATCGGGCTTGGCACCTCGCCGCCGATCGGCGCCCGGGCACGGCCGGTCATTCCAAGATCGGGGATCGCGTCGAGCAGCAGCCGCGTATAGGGGTGACGCGGCATGGAAAAAATGCTCTCGCCGGGCCCGTATTCGACGATGCGGCCCAAGTACATCACGCCCAGCTGGTCCGACATGTGACGGACCACAGCCAGGTTGTGGCTGATGAACAGGTAGGTGATCTGCATGCGGGCCTGCAGGTCGCGCATCAGGTTCAGGATCTGCGCCTGCACCGACACGTCGAGCGCGCTGGTCGGCTCGTCGCACACCAGGAACTCCGGCTCGCTTGACAGTGCGCGGGCGATCGAGACGCGCTGGCGCTGGCCGCCGCTGAATTCGTGCGGATACTTCTCGCCGTCCCGCGGCGACAGGCCGACCTGGGTCAGCAGCTCGCCGACCCGGTCCTGGATGTCGCGCCCTTGCAGCAGGCGGAAGGCGCGGATCGGCTCGGCGACGATGTCCGACACGCGCCAGCGCGGGTTCAGCGACGCATACGGGTCCTGGAAGATCATGTTCATGCGCCGCCGCAGCGCCGGCTGGGCGCGGGCCGTCGACAGGCTCTGCCCTTCGAACCGCATCTCGCCGCCGCTCGGCTCATACAGGCCGACGGCCAGGCGCCCGACCGTGCTCTTGCCACAGCCGCTCTCACCCACCAATGACAGTGTGCGGCCGACCGTGATCGCGAACGACACGGCGTCGACCGCGCGCAGCACCCGCCGCGGCTCATGCGCCAGCGTGCGCTGCAGCCAGGGCCGCGAGACGTCGAAGGTTCGCGTCACCTCGATCGCCTCGAGCACGGTCCGGGAGCCGGTCATATCCAATCGGTCATGCATACAGCCAACATGCGGCCTCGGTCTGCCGCGCCGGCATCAGCTCGGGCCGCTCGACGCGGCAGCGGTCGAACACGCGCGGACAGCGCGGATTGAACGGGCAGCCCGGCGGAATGGCGTTCAGCCGCGGCATGGCGCCGTCGATCTGCCGCAGCCGGTCCACCCGCCCATCGAGCACCGGGATGCTGCCCATGAGGCCCACGGTGTAGGGATGCGACGGGCGCTGCACGACGTCCGCCACCCGGCCAACCTCGATCACCCGGCCCGCATACATGACGGCGATGCGGTCCGCCGCCTCCGCGATCACGCCCATGTCGTGGGTGATCAGCATGACCGACAGGCCGCGCTCCTGGGTTAGGCGGCGCAGCAGCGCGATGACCTGGGCCTGGATCGACACGTCCAGCGCCGTCGTCGGCTCGTCCGCGATCACCAGCTGCGGCTCCGCGCACAGCGCCAGCGCGATCACCACGCGCTGCCGCATCCCGCCGGAGAACTCGTGCGGGTAGGCGTCGATACGCTGGGCGGCGGCCGGGATGCCGACGTCTTCCAGCCAGCGTACCGCCCGCAGCCGCGCCTCGTTGCTGGAGAGCGGCAGATGGGTCTGCATCGTCTCGACCAGTTGGCGGCCGATCGAATACAACGGGTTCAGCGTGGTCAGCGGGTCTTGGAAAATGGCGCCGACCTGCTTGCCGCGGATACGCCGCATCTGTTCGTAGGGAAGATGATCAATGCGGCTGCCCTGCAGCATGATCCTGCCGCCGCCGATGCGGCCCGGCGGCTCCAGCAGGCCGATGATCGCGGCGCCGGTCAGGCTCTTGCCCGCCCCGCTCTCGCCGACGACGCCGAGCACCTCGCCGGAGGCGATCGAGAACGAGACGTGGTCGAGGGCGCGCAGGGTGCCGCGCCGGGTTGGGAACTCGACCGTCAGGTTTTCGACGTCGAGGACGTTCGTCGCAGCCCTGGTCATCGAAGCCCCGCTCATCGCAATTTCGGGTTCAGCGCGTCGCGCAGCCAGTCGCCCAGCAGGTTGATCGACAGCACCAGCAGCACGAGGGTGAGGCCGGGGAAGATCGTCATCCACCACTCGCCGCTGAACAGGAAGTCGTTGCCGATGCGGATGAGCGTGCCAACGGACGGCGACGAGGGCGGCAGGCCGACGCCGAGGAACGACAGCGTCGCCTCGGCGAGCACCGCGAGGCCCAGGGTCAGCGTGCCGATGACGAACACGGGGCCGAGCACGTTGGGCAGGATGTGGGTCAGCATGATCCGTGGGGACGAAAGGCCGATCACCCGCGCCGCCATGACATACTCGCGGCCGCGCTCCACCAGTGTGGAGCCGCGGACGGTGCGGGCGAACTGCGGCCAGTAGCTGATGCCGATGGAGAAGATCAGCACCTGCGCCTTGAGCTGCTCGTGCATCTCCTGCGGCAGCGCGGCGGTGACGACGCCGTCGACCAGAAGTGCTATCAGGATGGCGGGAAAGGTGAGCTGGATGTCGGCCACGCGCATCAGCACCGCGTCGAGCGCGCCGCCGGCGTAGCCCGCAATCAGGCCGACCGCGATGCCGACGACGACCGCGAACAGCACCGAGCTGATGCCGATGATGAGGCTGATGCGTACGCCGTACATGATGCCGGACAGGATGTCGCGTCCCTGATCGTCGGTGCCGAGCGGGTAGGTCCACTGCCCCTCCACGTCCCAGGCCGGCGGGATGCGGCTGTCCATCAGGTTCAGCGACGCGAGGTCGAGCGGGTTGTGCGGGGCGATCCAAGGCGCCAGCACGGCGCCGAGCAGGATCGCGAACAGCACGAGCGCCGCAGCGATGGCGACCGGGGAGCGGCGGAAACTGTAGGCGACGTCGCTGTCCGCCCAGCGGGCCAAGGCGTTCAAGCGCCGCCCCCGCTGAAGCCCTCTCCCGTCGGGAGAGGGTTGGGTGAGGGCCGCACAGCGGACTGATTGCTTGTGCTTACAGCCCAGCGAAATCCTGAAAGGGATTTGCGCGACACCCCGACCCTTTCCCGGAGGGAGAGAAAGAAGGAGACGGTCATCGGGCTACCCGGAGGCGTGGATCAACGGCGTAGTACAGCAGGTCCACCACCAGATTGATCAGCACGAACAGCGTCGAGATCATCACCAAATAGGCCGCCATCACCGGGACGTCCGCGACCTGCACCGACTGCACGAACAGCAGTCCCATGCCGGGCCATTGGAACACGGTTTCGGTCACGATCGAGAAGGCGATGATGCCGCCGATCTGCAGCCCGGCGATGGTGATCACCGGCACCAGCGTGTTCTTCAATGCATGGCCGAAGTTGATCGCGCGGTTGTTCAGCCCGCGGGCACGGGCGAACTTCACGTAGTCACTGCGCAGCACCTCCAGCATCTCGGCGCGCACCAGCCGCATGATCAGCGTCATCTGGAACAGGCCGAGCGTGACCGCCGGCAGAATCAGCGCCCGCAAACCCGCCGCCGTGAGCAGCCCGGTGCTCCAATGCGCGAAACGCACGACCTCGCCGCGGCCGAAGCTCGGCAGCACCTGCAGCCAAACGCTGAACACCAGGATCAGCAGGATGCCGATCAGGAAGGTGGGCAAGGAGACGCCAACCAGGCTGAAGATCATGAACAGGCGCGAGGAGAACGCGGTCCGGTAGATGCCGGTATAGACCCCCATCGGCACGCCGATCGCCAAGGCGAACACGGACGCGGTCAACGCTAGTTCGAGCGTCGCCGGGATGCGCTCGGCCAGCAGGTCCGTCACCGGCCGGGCCAGGCGGTAGCTGATGCCGAACTGCCCGTGCAGCATGGCCCACATGAACTTGGCGTATTGCACGAAGAACGGCTGGTCGAGGCCGAGCTGCTGGATGAGCGCGATGCGCTGCGCCTCGGTGTAGTCGGTGCCGAGCATGGCGGTGACCGGATTGCCGACGAAGGCGAACATGGCATAGGCGATCAGGCCGACCACGAGCACGACCGGGATGGCTTGCAGGACGCGCGACACGACGAAGGCAAACACCCGTTCAGACCTCGATCCAAGCCGCGCTGGCGGCGGCACTCCCTGGAACGCTATAGGGGTCCGGCCCAGCTTTGACCACTATGGGGAATTGAGGTCTCTGGTCAAAGCCAGCCACGCTCACGGAACGGGTCGAGCGCGGTGCCCGGCGGGGCATACCAGCCGCCGGCCCGGTAGCGCGCGCCGAGCTGCTGGGCCGCTTCCTTGTTGCCGAACGGGATGCGCAACGGCGTTTCGGCCGCAGCCGGGGCAGCGGCAGCCGCTTTTCCGCCGCGGGGCCGCTTCGCCGCAGCCTTCCGGGGGCGTTCGGCAGGGTTAGCCTTACGGCTTTTGCCCTGCCGCGCTCTGGCCGGCGCTGGCCGCGCTTTCAGGTCCCCGGTGGGCAGGCCCGCTGCGGCGCCCGCGCCATCCGTCAGCCGGCCGATGATGCGCAGCGCCTGCGCGCACACGGCGTCGATCGCGCCCATCATCTCCGTGCGGCCCACCAGCACCTCGTCGAGCAGCAACTCCAGCTGGGCGGTCACGCCGGGGTCCACCAGCGCCGGGTCTGCGCGTTCGAGCACGCCGAACAGGGCCAGGCCGCGCTCGGTCGGCACGATGTGCTTGCCGTCCGCGACCAGGAACTCCTGCGCTTTCAGGCCGCGTATGACCTCGGCGCGGGTCGCCGGCGTGCCGATCCCCTTGGCCTCGCGCAGGCGGTCCCGCAGCGCCGGATCCTCGATGAAACGCCAGGCGTTCTGCATCGCCTCGACCAGCGTGCCTTCGTTGTAGCGCGGCGGCGGGCGGGTTTCCTTGTCCTCCACCACGGCGTCGCTCAGCCGGGCGGTCTCGCCATGGCGCAGCGCGGGCAGCGGCTGCGCGTCCTCGCCCTTTTCCTCGGCGGGTCGCCAGTCCGGGAACGCTGCCCGCCAGCCGAGCTCGATCGGCTGGCGGCCCACTGCGCGGAAGACGTGGCCGTGCACGTCCAGCGTCGCCGTAGTCTGCCGGTAGCGGTGGTCGGGCATCACCGCCGCCAGGTACGAACGGGCGATGACGTCGAACAGCCGCCGCTCGTCGCTCGACAGCCGAGGCCAGATCGTCTTGAGGCTGCCCACCGTATTCGCGTTCGGAATGACGGCGTGGTGGCTGACGCCCGCCAGGCCCTTGTCGTGGAACACGCCGGTGGCACCCCGGCGCACCACCGGCGGCTCGGGCACAGGTACCGCGTCGAATGCCTGCCCGGCGCGCAAAGCGGCGACGATGCCCGGCACGTCCGCGATCAGGCTCTCGGGCAAATAGCGCGTTTCGGCGCGGGGATAGGTGATCACCTTCTTGCCCTGGCCGTCATACAGCTCCTGCGCCACCTCCAGCGTCTTGGCCGCCGACCAGCCGAAGCGTGAGCCGCAGAGCCGCTGCAGGCTGGGCAGGTCGTGCAGCCGCGGCGGCGCCTGGCGCTTTTCCTCGACCTTGACCGCGAGCGGCCCGGCGAAGCCCTGCGCCAGTGCGGCCACCGCGTCCGCATCCCTGCGCTTCATCAAGCGCGGCTCGGGCGCGTGCCGCATCTGGAACCGCCTCGCCTCAACCGCGGCCGTTGCGACGACCTCGAAATAAGCCTGCGGAACGAACTGCCGGATTTCCAGCTCGCGCCGGCACACGATCGCCAGGGTCGGCGTCTTCACCCGGCCCACCCCGATCACCGCGCGCGCGTCCTGGGTCCGGGGGGCCAGGGTGACGGTCGCGGTCCGGGTGAGCGAAAGGTTGTAGATCTGGTCCGCCTGACGCCGGGCGACGGCGGCGGCATACAGCCGGGCGTATTCGACGTTGGGCCGGGCGCAGGCGAAGGCGTCGGCGATGGTCCGGGGGTCCTGCGCGGTGAAGATCACCCGCTGCACCTCGCCGCGGTAGCCGAGGTGCTCCAGGATCTCCTGGCCGATCAGCTGCCCCTCGCGGTCGCAGTCGGTCGCGAGCCAGACGCGCGTGACGGTGCGCAACGCGTCGCGGATGGCGGCGAGCTTGCTTGCCTTGTTGCCGCCCGATGCGGCCCGCATGCCATACAGCCCCTCGGGCCGCAGCAGGGTTGCGGTCCAGCGTTTCCAGTCGGGTGTCACGTCCTCGGGTTCGAGCAGCTCGATTAGGTGGCCCTCGGCGGGCAGGATCTGGCCATAGCGGTTGCCGACAGCCGCGCGCACGTCCCGTGCCTGGCTGTTCTTTTCGGTGATGACGAGTTGGGCAGCCGACGTCAGCACCGGCGCCCACCGCTTATTTTGGCCGGACCCATATTCGATAGCATAGCCGCGCATCCATTCGGTTCCCAGGGCGTTGCACGACCATGGCACAACGTCCGAAAACGCCGAGCACGCCGGCTAAGCGCAGCAAGAACACCGCCGACTCGGATGCCCGCGCCGCAACGGCGGCCAAGATCAAGGCCCAGCGCGGTGGCAGCGTAGCCGAACAGCCGGAGGCGCAAAGTGCTTCCTCCCCCGATACGTCGATGGGGGCGCCGGTGCAGGAGCAAACCTTTGAGTCGCCGCCCGAACTTATCGAGCAGCAGCCCGCCTCGGCGAAGGCCGGCACCGGACGCGAGGAGCGCGCCAGCCGTGCGCTGGACGCGATCAAGACGCTCGGCGAGATGATCGCCGAGGGGATTGGCACGCTCGCGGAAATGCGCGCGGAGATGCGGGCGATGAGCGGCCGGTTGGATCAGCTGTCGGCCAGCAGGCTGGATAGCGCGCATCGGGCAGAGCCGGCCGGCGACGCAGACGATTATCATACTGGACGCGATCACGATCCTGGCGACGCCGTGCCGCCCGGCGTTGCGGTGATGTCGCCCACGCTGCTGACCGAAACCGACGAGGCCGCGCTGCAGTCGCTTGAGGAACTGCCGAAGCGTGCGGGACGGGGCAAGCGCGGGCCACGCGCGAAGGCCTGAGGTGAACGGGGCGCCCTGACCGATTACATGATCAGGGCGCGGCGTATCAGCTAGCCGGGAACGCGCCTTCGAATGCGCTCTCGCCCAGCGGACGGCGGTTATTTGGTTGTTCGCGTGCCCGCACCGCTTCCGGCAGGTTCGCCGGGTCGCCGCGGCGGCCAACCGCAATCATCTGCTCGACCCGGTAGCCGATCGGCACGCCGAGTTCGGCGAAGGCGCGGTTCATGTCAAACCCGACCATGCCGTGCGCCTGGTATCCCATCCGCGTCGCCTGCAGCGCGAAATAGGCCCAGCCGGCGCCGGCGTCGTGGCTATGGCTGTGCGACGGCACCTCGCCCTCTTTGCCAGGTACGGCCATGGTGGACTTCGAGAGCAGCACCAGCAACGCGCCTGCGTCCTTGCTCCAGGCGCGGTTGCCCTCGACCAGCAGGCTCAGGAACTTGTCCCAGTACGGCCCGTCCTTGATGGCATAAAGGAACCGCCAGGGCTGCGAGTTGTAGGACGATGGCGCCCAGCGAGCGGCCTCGATCATGGTCAGCAGGTCCTCACGCGGCACGGGCTGGCCGTCATAGGCGCGGGGGGACCAGCGCTCGAGGAACATCGGGTCGATCGGATGGTCAGCGGTGCGGCTGTTTGCGGTCAGGGGCATGGCTCGCCTTCACAGTTGGACATACGACGGCCACATGCGGAATAGCCGAGTCGCAGCAATTACACTTCGCTCCGGCGCCCGTACCTTTCAATAGAACGCCCTTGCCGTCCGTCGGCAATTCGGCCGGACATGCGTTACACGATCAACCGAGGCGGCGGACGTGCCGCGGCCCGACCCCAATCGGCCGGGTCAACCAGGGGACAACCACGATGCGCATCAATAAACTCGGCCGGACCGGACTGTTCGTCTCGGAACTTTGCCTGGGGACCATGACCTTCGGCGGCGGCGAGGGCATGTGGCAGCAGATCGGCGCGCTGCAGCAGAACGACGCCGAGCGCCTGGTCGGCAAGGCGCTCGATGCCGGCATGAACTTCATCGACACCGCCGACGTTTATGCCGAGGGGCTTTCGGAGCAGATTACCGGCCAGGCGCTGCGCAACCTAAAGGTCGCGCGCGAGAACGTCGTGGTCGCCACTAAGGCGTTCGGACCGACCGGCGCCGGCCCCAACTCCCGCGGCAGCTCGCGCGTGCATATCATCGATGCGGTGAAGGCGAGCCTGAAGCGGCTGCAGCTCGACCACATCGATCTTTACCAGATCCACGGCTTCGACCCGGCCACGCCGATCGAGGAAACGATGCGCGCGCTCGACATCCTCGTGCAGCACGGCCATGTCCGATATGTCGGCGCGTCGAACTGGGCGGCCTGGCAGATCGTGAAGGCGAACGGCATCGCCGAGCGGGACGGCCTCGCGCGGTTCGAGACGCTGCAGGCCTATTACAGCGTGGCCGGGCGCGACTTGGAGCGCGAGATCGTGCCGATGCTGCGGAGCGAGACCGTGGGCCTGATGGTCTGGAGCCCGCTGGCCGGCGGCCTGCTCAGCGGCAAGTACGGCCGCAACCAGGATGGCGAGGCGGGCAGCCGGCGCGCTGCGTTCGATTTCCCGCCGGTCGACCGTGAGCGTGCCTATAACTGCATCGACGCAATGCGGCGCATGGCGGAGGAGCGGTCCGTCTCGGTGGCGCAGATCGCGCTGGCCTGGCTGCTGCACCAGCGCGTGGTTACGAGCGTCATCGTGGGTGCAAAGCGCCTGGAGCAGTTGGAGGACAACATCGCCGCCGCAGCGGTGGAGCTGACGGAACAGGAATTGGACACGCTCGACCAGGTGAGCGCGCTGCCGAAGGAGTATCCCGGCTGGATGTTCGAGCGGCAGGGCGAATATCGCACGAATCAGCTTATCCAGGAGCGCCGCAAGGTGATGCGTTAGGAGGTCAGCTTGCCCGGGTCATAACGAGCCGTCATTGCGAGCCGGCTTCGGCGCGGCAATGCTTCGTCGCAAGCGCCCCTCGCAACGATAAGCGAGTAGGTGTTCGGCTCACCGAAAGCGTGCAGGCCGATCGCGATGCCCGCCGCCGGCCGCCCGATCGCGGTATCGAGCACATGGGTCGTGAGCGAGCCGTTGACGGCCGGCATGCCTGGTCCGGTGACCCGGTTCGCGATACGCAGCCGGATGATGCGGCCGACCTCCCGCAGCGCCGTTCCTAGCTAGGCGCTGGGATCAAGCTTCAACCGGGGATGGAATTCGGCAAGCACGGAGGACCGGGTATGCTGTCGTATGCACAGGATGAACGGGAACCCGAAGCGGCCCCGGTAGGCGGCGCTGTCACACGCCGGGCGTTGTAGCTCCAGCACCGATTGCTCGGCCGTCGAATCGGCGCCGATCGTAACTGCTATCGCGGCGGCGCCTGCGAGCTCCGGGTGGCCGCGCAGGAACGACGTGACGCATTCCGGCGAAGCGGTGCGTACGGCGGTCAGCATCGCCGCGTGCGGCGCCTCGACAGTGGCGAATGGCCGGGCGGCGGCGGCATGCTCGGCCACCCAGGGCGCGTTCTCGAAGATCGCACCCTGGGCTCCGATGAAGGCTATGGCCGTAGCAGCGTTCAAGGCATCGAGCGTGTGGCCGGTCGCCATGTTATTCGGTCAGCTCCAGCCTCTCGGGCGCTTTCAGGCCGTGCAAGCGACTCGCCGCTGCCGCCGTTTCCCTAACGGGACGCTGCCTCGGTGTTCGGTACGATGTCGCCGGCGCCGCAATGCGGGTGTTGAAAGCCGGTCGGGACCGTTCCGGCGGGTGCATAAAGGATATTATCGGTGCTGTTGGGGCCTACCCCGCCAGGAATTTTGTCCAGCTTGAGCAGTGCGCGAATTTTGTAGGAGATCGCGTGGTCGGCGCACGCGGTGTCGCCGCTGACCCCCAGGCCGCCGATCACCTCGCCGCCGTTGCCATATAATGCGACGCCGCCGCCGAACGTGATGATTCCGCCGGGGTTGAAGCCGACGCCGTTGCCGCGCGCCAGCCCAGGACGATTGTCCGTCGTAATCGCATTAAAGAACGGATTGAACGGATTCGAGTTGTTCAGGCCATACAACGATCCGCCGGGCTGCGTCGCGGCATACAGGTTGGCCGTCGAGAGGGCCAGCTTGTTGTTGGAGAAGTCGTTTGCCGTTTCCGCCTTTGCGATGGCGATCGCCCGGCTGCCTGGCCATGCATCACCGACCTTGACCGTGCCGCACAGCACGCCGTTGCGGTCGACTACAGCAGCCCACATCATGTTCGGCGTGAATATGCCGCCATTGGCCTCGGTGACGACCTGACTGAGCTTCTCCTGCACGGCGCCGATCACGTAATTGCTCACCCCTGCCGGTCAGGCATCACGCCGATCGCATGATCGGCCTGCTCGCCAGGGCCGCGCGCAACGCCTCCAGAGCGGTCATGCCATGCAGTCGTCCGGTGGCGATGACGCTTGC
>JAABUY010000655.1_pt1 | contig 57308 bp, 62 predicted proteins | sample 5560271 | NCBI WGS metagenome assembly JAABUY01 (sample SAMN10711886, study PRJNA513374) | rock metagenome | isolation source: Antarctica rocks | place: Antarctica: Victoria Land, University Valley | reverse complement strand
GCAAGGAAAAGACGTTTCAGTAAGGGCTTTTTGTGGGACATGGACGTAGCAATAGTTTTGACAGGATGATAGCGCTAGAGCCCTTTAGGCGTAGTGCCTCCGGGCGGAATAAATTACCTACCTACCAAATATAGTGATCGACTATTGGAGTCAACCTCCATTTCACCCGTTTCATCGATGCTGTTCTCGTTCAGACCTGGTTGGGAGCATGGATGGCAGCAGACCAGAGCCGAAGTTCTGACCCTTCCAGGACCCCGCATTGGAATGTTTCGCTCTTCCATAGAGATCCTCAGCGTGGTGCTGTCGGGACTGGTGGGGCATATTTATGCGGGATTTTCGATCTTTGAACCATCTGGTGGTTGGGCTTGGGCAGACATTACCACGATCTCAGCTTCAGCTCTCCTCATCCTCTAATCATTACTTCCAGACAATACAATCATTATCCTATTGGTTCTTTATGATGCAGGACGACAGTGTCGCCGGAGAGCTTGATGCTCTCATCGTAGGCTCCGGCTTTGCCGGTTGCTGGCTGCTATATCACCTTCGCAAGCTTGGCTACAAAGTCAACATCTATGAAGCCGCCCCGAGTATATCTGGAATATGGTATTGGAACTGTTACCCAGTTCGAGCGGCAGCAGCGAAAGTTCACTTTATGAACGTTCCTAACAATTCCAGGCGCCAGACTTGATAGCGACGTTCCTCTCTATGAATTCTCCTTGGAGGAGATATGGCGTGAGTGGACTTGGACCGAGCGCTTTCCAGGACGAGATGAACTCCGAGCCTACTTTAAGTTCGTGGACAGAAAGCTAGATATTAGCAAGGACTGTCGGTTCAACACTCGCGTGACGGCAGCCGGGTTTAATAAGGAGAAGGACCAGTGGATCATCACCACGGAAGACGGCCAGACTACTTGTGCCAAGTACTTCCTTCCATGCACCGGCATTACCGCCAAACATTATGTCCCTCCATTGACTGGCCTGGAGACATTCGAAGGAGAATGTCACCACACCGCCGTTTGGCCCCAAAACGGCATCGAGCTGCGTGACCAAAAAATTGGTGTAATCGGTACTGGGGCTAGTGGTGTACAGGTCATCCAAGAGGTTGGATCTATTGCCAAACATCTTGTAGGTCTCCTGAGACGGTGAGGGGCTCCGCGGGTGGCTGAGAGTTTAAATCCAGACGGTATTTCAACGTACCCCAAACATGGCTCTGCCAATGGTACAAATAAAATTGGACCGACAAAAGCAACTTGACGAGGAAGACCAGCGTCGTGAGATCTACAAGCTCCGCTCAACTACTTTCGGTGGCTTCAACTACGACTGGGTCCATCGTGATCTTAGCACGGCGTCTCCCGAAGAGAGAGTAGCCTTGTTCGAGAAACTCTGGGCCGCTGGAGGCTTCCAGTTCTGGCTTGCCAACTACCAGGATATTCTTTTCAAACAGGATGCAAATGACTTTTGCTACGAGTTCTGGAAGAACAAAGTTCGGGCACGTCTTGACAACCCAGAGATGCAAGAGAAGCTTGGTGAGTTCAATCGAACCCTTGATTTTCTGGAGTATTTAAAGATTGATATTCGACACACTCGGAGCATTTGAAGGGTGACAAAAGTCGTGCTGATGCTAATCTCGGTAGCACCATCCAAACCGCCGCACGCTTTCGGCACAAAACGACCCTCCCTCGAACAACGCTACTACGAAGTTTACAACCAACTCAATGTCAACTTAATAAATCTCGAGGATGACCCCATCCTCGAGGTCACGCCTAAAGGCGTCCGGACAGCCTCCAACTTCCACGAGCTCGACGTCCTCGTGCTCGCCACGGGCTTCGACTCCATCACCGGCGGCCTCACCCAGATCGACATCAAAGGCATCGACGGCCAGAGCCTGAGATCCAAATGGGCCAAAGGCACCTGGACCTACCTCGGCATGACGACCGCCGGCTTCCCGAACCTGTTCTTCCCCTACGGTCCACAGGGCCCCACGGCCTTCTGCAACGGTCCGACCTGCGCGGAATTGCAGGGTAATTGGATCATCGGTTGTATCGAGCACATGCGGAAAGAAGGCAAGACTAGAGTCGACGCTACCGTCGCCGCGGAAGAGGAGTGGCGGAAACACGTAAGCTTAGCCCCAATCCTCTCTTTGCTGGCTCCCTTCCATGAAGTTCGAGACCGCTACGTATTTGTACGCGACTACCCCTTCTTCTCTATCAAGCGTCAGACTAATAAACACAAGGTCACCGATCTTTGCAACCTCTCCCTTCTACCCGGCACCTCCTCCTGGTACATGGGCGCCAACATCCCCGGCAAGCCGCGGGAGTCCCTCAATTATACCGGCGGCGTGCCGCGCTACAACCGCGAATGCAAAGAGAAGGCAGACAACGGGTACGAGGGTTTTACCCTCACAATAGGTGGCGACTCGAAGGGTGGGAGTGTGGAAGGAGTAGTCGATCGGCTGGCAAAGTTGAACGTAGTCGCTGGACAGGCTTGAGGGTGAGGGTTGACGGCTGGGAAATTTTCGGTTGATGCTGCTGTCTGTATGGAGCGGTCCTCGAAGGTTCGACTGTTTTGACTGCAGATTGTGTTATGACAGCCGGTACACCCTCTAGAGTAGTTGTAGCAGCTACAAATACCCCAGGTAAACTACTTGACGACCCGCCCATCCACCTCTCACATCTTCCGTGGGTGTCAGGGCGCATCTTACTATCTATACCAGGCATCTCTCGATAGGTTAGATGTGCACCCGAATCTACGCAGGAAGCATACAACACTCCCTGTGCTCGACGCTTTACAGACGGTGCCGAAATCCAACACACACTTGACTGGACTCCTACGAAGACAACAAATCCAATCATCTCATCCACCACCCTAATCCATCGATGTAAACCTATCTATCGAGGGGCTTGTTTTCCACCTTAGAAACCGTCGGCAGATGTAACCTTCTTACTCTGATATCAAGCTGGGTGGACATTAACGCCGGTATAAAGCGAGGAGAAACACATTATCACAGCTGAGGTACCAATACTGCATGTCTATCAAGAGCATGTCATTCTCCATGTGGGATGCATTACTGTGGAGGCAAAGCTGTGGAGTGATGGGCCATGTTACAACCTCATTGCCTTTGGACAGAATCACTCCCATGTCTCAATTGTTTCATATAAACTTGTCAAATAATTATAGGCTATGCGTTGCGATGTCCGGCGTAGAGAAGCTACAAAGTTGGATTCATTACACTAGAGGTGTGATCCTCGCGATGGAGTAAGTTAGCCATAGACTGGATTGACTCTTCAACTAGCTTAAGCTAGGTCTATGAACAGTTGACAATCAATGTTCTGGCAGTGCTTTCTTTGACACCGGTATTGACTAGGAACAGGATACTGTTATATAGTGCGGCATTTATTCAACTAAACATCATAGCCCAGTCTGGGGGGCCCCCTTTCATCAACTAGTCAAGCTCCGCAGACCATGGATTACTGTACAGTTCTGCCAACGGGTCTTTGGGAACCTCCTCAGGGCCAGCTGAGGCGTCAGCCTCCTCACTGCAAGGTTTCCGGCTGACAGTTTCTGCACGACGCTCAGTAGAGTCCTTTCGCGCCGTCGATTCGTCGTCTTGTTCCTCGGGTGACCGCGATCCTTGTGAAAGGGAATAGCCCCTTTCTCCGAGACGTGTGTCAACCTGTATACCATATTTACCAGATACAGCTCCTCGTGCCGTCCGATCACCTGCCGTAGTGGGAGGCTTGGAGAGCCTCTCATGTGTAGCTGGTATACTCTCTGAGGGTGGCAAGTATGGTCGCTCGACGAAACCCTCACTGATGAGTTCCACCCTCTTGCGAAAAGTACTTATGGACACTAGAAGGTCAGCTGCCGCAGCATCGAGCGCTTCGCCGCGAGCTCGGGCAGTGTCTGCGTCCGCATAGGTTCGTAATACGCCGTGCAGAAAGAAAAGATTATCAGTGAAGCCCGTGGTTATTTTGTCGAGCATGTGATGTATTGGATCTCTCCGCATAGTCACCGTTGTCGTAGATGGCTCGATTTCGGGCTGCTCCGTTGGACCATCTGATAGAGGCGACATGGTCGGTGTGCGGATAGTGCGGCGATTGGAAAGGCTTCTCTTTTGAGTTTCTAAACATCCCCTCGAAAGTTGCGCCTCAACATGCATAGCCTCCACGGCTGGTGGCCTTTCCATCGCGACGCACTGCGTAACAACATTGTCTTCCCGAGCCTCATGTTCAACAACATCACGACGCTTATGGAGACCTTGGGAGTATTTTCGAAGGCCAGGAAACATTGGCCAATACGTAGCTGGGCTGGGCGGCTGCATTTCCGTTACTTGGCCACTAGTCGTAACAAGAGGTTTCGGACGCTTTGTGAATCGCGGTGAGATGTGATCATCCGTAATGTCTCGACGTTTCCGGCTGGTGCTAACGTCATCGAGCCTCTCCGGTTGCATAACATGGATAGTGTCGAATAGAGGGGTGCTTGAACGGCTGGATGACCCCTCCGAAGTTTGAAATCCGCCGCTGTCCCAGGTCGAGGGAATGGTCCTTTGGGCTTGGCCAGCACGAACATGGTACTGGCTTGTTTCGCGCCATTGCCCCTGGGGATCTTCATCTTTGTGGACCACACAACCTTTCCCTTGAGGGGTTTGGAATGGACCCTCATAGTGACGCTCATATATCGCTTTCAGATCACCAGTTTTGAGTCGATTGTCCTTCTCTTCATACTGGCCTTTATCCTTCAATCTCCGGTCGCGTTCTTCAATCATCAAAGCCTGTACATTGCTGACGTCCTCTTCGCACTCGGAGATGTAAGCGAGGTAGCGTACGAATTTCATGCTGACGTCGTCGAGGTCAATTGGTCTGAGGCCATTCACCTCTGGGATTGCAGAGAGTGGGTTGAGATTCCAGTTCCGGCTAACTTCGTCCACGCACTGATCAAAATATCGTTGAGATGCCGCATTGCGCGCAATCAGCTGACCGTCCTTATCCTACGTCTGGTCAGACAACTGCACAGCACCTGATAGGACAGCCTTACTCGAGCCATGACGATGTCGGCCTTTCAAACGTTACTGTCTGTCCTCCTGTGGTGTTCCAACGCGGTAGATTACGCGTAGTGTAAGGCTGTTGCGGAATCGATGAACGCGAGTCAGCGATAAAGCGAATGCCTTAGCCACGATTTTGTAGTTTCCTAGGCGAAAAACTGCATGTTCAGTTTAACGTATTGGTCCTGACGCAGAGTCTCAATGGGTCACTACAGCTTCGTGCAAAAGTCTCTTCCGTGCTTGGTCTGCCACCTGCAGAGGAAGACCTCCAACGTCATTCCAATAAAACCAGCGACGCATATACCCCCAGAATCGCTCACGCTTGTCGCACCTAGGGAGAACTCTCTATCTTCCTTTGGGACTCTATCTGTAATCTCGGCGAAAGTGTTCACGTAGACAAGTCCTCCGAGCAGTCCCTCCCAAAACACTATGGCGAATATGATGTAGACGTGAGGGATAAAGTTAAAAAGTGCGTGAAGGGTCAACAAGGTAAGGTTGAGCATTTGGAGGAATGACGGCGCGTAAAGGTTGTGGACTCGGAAGAAAGGCATGGACGACCTCGATATGAAGACACCAACTTGATAGATGGCGTTGTACGTTGGATAGAAGGCGCGGTAGTGTTTGAAAGGTGTCTGTGGTAATGGAAACAGTAGTGTTGGTGCGACACCTTGGTTGATGGTGTACTCGGCGATGTAGACGAGAAGTAGTGGTAGCATACTGCATCCTTGTCAGTCTCGACTTCGTGAAATTCTGGGAGAGCAGCTTACTATGGGAAGAAAAGACTACTAGATCGACTCAGGTTGGCCTTGAATCCAGTCCATATACTGTTGCTTTTCACAAGTAAGGTGCCGTTCAACAGAGGCTGCGCTCGGCTACCTAGCAAATTTTGATGCTCCAGGTTGCGGGCGTCAGGATCATTATCGAGGTCCGAAGTCTCCTCGTGCACTGCCGATCCACGTCGTTCGATGAACAACCGCCGCCCAGCATGCTTCAATGGCCCTCTAGGTAACACAACAAAGAAGCTCAGTAGCATGATGAGAGGGAGCAACGAGGACGTCAATAGACTGTGTTTCACGCTTAGTCCAAGAGAGGTCGTTGCAACCGCATAGGCCCCGGCACCAATCAGTCCAGCCGCTCCGGTACCACTGCCCCAGGCTGCCAAGCTGAAGGGCCCATAGAAGTGTGTCAAGCCCAAGAAGCTCAACTCTCCACCTCCACTACTAAGACTGGCAAGGACCACTCCCGCCATCTTCGTACTTATAGTACCGGCGTCGGTACTCGCCGGAGTGAAGGCGATAAGAAGCATGCCCATCATGGACAGTATAACGAAGACCACGATACGAACAGGGTATGGTACGACGTGGATGAAGTACGGTGCGCACAACTTCGTAAGAAATGAAGGTATGACATCCGCAAGAAGCACGACACCTTTGGGAACATTAGGACCGACCAGATCCAGTGCAGCGGAGAGAATGACCACGTAGAGGACATTGTTGATGAGACCTGCATGGCGGAGGAAGTCAGCCACAACGTTGATAATGCTTAGGCTTGTCTGTCTCAACCATTCCTTAACCAGGCCCATGGAGGGAACTTACCAAATAGCCAGAAAGCTAAGCAGACGCGGGCCTCAGCGCCATCAAAGGCCGCTTTGATGCGCGCCTTATACATCGCCCAGGACGATGAAGGAGCTCCGGGCAGAGGTAACATGTTCACCGAATCTGCGTCATACAACATACCGCTCGAAGGCGAAGGAGAAGGAGAAGATGAAGGTGGAATCGGTTAGCTGGAGCATTATGAGCTGAGTTAAGTGTTCAAGTCGGAGCCCTTGCTGCCATAACTTGTGATCAAAAGCGTCCCGTGGATAGGAGGTTGAGATACGTTGCATAAAAGCCCGATCTAGCATAAAAACGCATAACGTTAGATGATTATGCATAAGTTATATAATCCACCTCACGTTCCAAATGCTCACCACGTTCTCGTTCCTCTACTCGCTCCTTCTACCTCACATATTCCGCCGCTCAAGTCACTACCTACAGATACGGAGTAACCCAGACTGACCGACGGCGAGACCACATCACCGGAAGCTAGACCCGAGGACTGCTCCATCGAGCTTCGTCGTCTCTACCTCGTACGGTCCTCATTTAGCGTGGGCATGTGCGACCTTTTGAACTCAATGGCTTTGATCAGTTCTTCACTGTGCCCAGCTCCCACGTATATTGTCAATCGGCACAGTGCTGGCTTCATCTTGATCGGAGCAATACGCACGCACTAACACAAGACTGCTGTTCAGCCTCGCGTGTTCAGCCTTGCGTATGTGTCTCCCAATTACACAAGTGCAGTATTGACCACTGTCGTTGATTGCTTTTTCTCCTTCCTTTCCCCCGCCAAGCTCCTCAAAGAATCATGCCACTGAACTGCCTTCAGCCATGATTTTCTGGCCTCGTTCATTGAACAAATCAACGTTTTAACATACCTGCTCCGAATCCCCTCATGCGTCCAATATATCTCTAGTGCGTTGGGCGCCGCTCAAGAATCATGCCACTGAACTGTTTTCAGTCAAAATATTCTGGCCTCCTTCTTTGAACGAATCAACGTTCTAACATATCTGCTCCGAATCCCCTTACGCGTCTAGTATATCTCTAGCGCGTTGGGCGCCCCTCAAGCATCACTCTGGCAAGGAAAAGGAAAAACAGCCTAGAGCTCGCTATGTAAATGATGTCTATGTTCAAGTACCGGCGCAAAGCACGTTTGAAATCCAAGCTGCTCAACTACACTGTTACTGACAGTCATGGCACCCTTCTTAGCAACTGTTATTGCTGCGAGCAGCGTGTTCACGATATGCATAGCCATAGCCGTAGATGATCCGGTTTGTTACCAGCAGTTTCTTGACGCCAGGAAAACTGACCCCAACGATCCTCGGCTTTACTACGACAGGGGCGCCAATGGATCCATTGTTGAGACGAATCACACTATGGTCACCCTACCAGCATGCATTCAAGCGTGTGGAAACGCTCCAAACGCATACAACATCTTGGATATTCAGCAACGCGTTTCAACGTGGATCGTCCCGTTGTTCATCCTCATCGGCTCCATGCATTTCGTACCACTTGGCAAATGGAATGCTGCACAGGTCACCGTCCATCTTCTGGCCGACCCGATCAACAGTCTCAGATGCCTTCTGTCAAAGCTGGCCACTTACCAGTGGTGGCATGACAGAGGACAACGTTGCATGGAGTTACCCCCGGAAACTCGCAAGGACATCGCAATGATCATGTTGGCATACGATGCTTGGCAAGAGATCTTAACTTGCAGAGCAGGGCACCAAATCGAGCCTACTGGAGAGGACGTGTTTGAAACCCTACAGAAATGGCTGGAGGAGTCTCCCCAGGACAAACGACTTGCACGTCTCGACGCTTGCCGGACAGCAGCATATGAGCTAGCGGATTGCAGAGCATCTGGACTGTCGAAGACGTTGATCGGAACGGTCAATTACGTGGTGATCATCGGTGCTTCTCTGGTCCACATCATCAATGGCGATTTCAACAATCGAACCGGCCACAGCATCGCGTTTGCCATGTTATATTCCTGGCTCATCCCGACCGTCCTCCTGAGCTCCATGGTCGGAGGCTTCAACAGCAAGTATTCGTCCGCAGCTACTCTAAACCGCTTGTATACCGACCTCATCAATATCGAGCGCGACTCGAACAATCCAGCTCCTAGGAATGCCTTACCTCAGCTATCACCTTTCACCAGCATACCCGGAGAGTCTCCGATAGCGGTGTACGAATCTCTGCCTTGGTGCGGCGCAAATTACACCTATTGCCCGCCAAAAAGCCACTGGGGCCGTCGAAACCCGATCGGCATCACGGCTGCGGCCAGTGTGCCAACGTTGTTGGCCATGTTCAGCGCCGTCTTCATGTCTTACACCAACCCGACAGTGGGAATAGGCTGTCGATCGGTGCAGCAGTTCGGCTTCTACGTCGCCTGGGTCGTCAGTGCATTTCTAACATACTACATCCAATTCGAGGATGCCGTCCCTATCCACTCACAAATACGAATTGCCGAAGACCCAACCAAGCCCTCCAGCGAACACGAAGAGCACGCGGCCGAACCAGCACAGCAAGCTGGAAACCCCGGAAACGGCAACGCAAACGCCAACCCATCCCCACACCCAACCGCACCAAAGCGCCAATGGCACCGAGTCCTAGCCAAGGACGCCTGCATCCTCATCCCGCAAATAGCCTTCTTCCTCGCCGGATTCGCCGGCTGGTTCAACAGCTGTTTCTGCTGGAGCGCCTGGTTCAACCGGCTCGGGAACGCATACGTCGTGCTGGACCCGCAAGAATTGATCCTCGCTCTCGCACGCAAAACCTGGCCGTTGCTGACTTTTATACCCATCTTCGTCCATATGTTATTTGTGTTTGGCATCTGGATCGTCTTCAGAGGCGGGGCGGGACTGTTCTCGGTGTCCGAGGAGGAGAGGAAGAAGGACAGAAACTACGTCGTTTTTGTTGCGGATGATGGCTTGTCGAGGGCGTCGACCGTCTTGCTTCCTGTGACGGAGAGGATGGAAGGCAGAGGTGGAGGTGGAGAGAGCGACGATTGATCGTTGGTGGAAGCAAGCAGCCGCAGAATTCCAAGTCGTGATTCAATGCCGATGGCATGCATCTGGAGGGGTTACCCAGCGGTGGGATCGATATGATTGAACGGTACCATGAGCCTTGCGTTTTCACTTTCACTTGTCTGAGGCCCTCCATGTGATGTTGTATCTAATGCGTATATTCACAGTCTGTTGACCCTCTCTTTACTATAAAGTATCCGATAAAAACAGGGCTGGTGATCATGTACTGTACAGTCTAGGACGATAATGTTCAAATTCATAAGAGCGCATGGTTTCTCTAGAGACTTGCCAAATTGGCATCCAGAAGAATAGGGAATGGGGAATGGAGATCTCCTCCATGACCTCGATCATCGAGAGCGGAGCCAATGCCTACAGTACTCCACCCGGAGTCTCTCCGAGCCGCCATCCACGACACCAACGGGCCCGGCCGTGACTGGGTTTGGGGTTTGGCTTCAGTTCCTGGCACAGAGGTCCGCAGATAGACAGCCAGAGTAGGCAAGCTTGTGTCCCTAGGTCTGCCTGCCTGGCATAGTCCTCATTCAAGGGGGACCCCGGATACCCTTTGAAGGCCAGTCGTCGGATTCCTTCATCCACGGCAGCCGCATCCGTATCTTCTGTTCCGTCTTCCTCGTCCTCTTCATTGCTTTAATCCTTTCGGCGGGCTCTACGCTCGATCTGTCCTCGCTGTCTACATGTCAATGGAAGGCAGGCACTTTCAGAGACTCAACTTAGCATGCACCTTCTCGAGCCGGGACCGAATGCTGGGTGGGCGTCCTTTCGCATCGATGGTAGAAGACTGATCGCGTGGTCGAGTACGCGCTTTCAATGATTACCCCGTCACCGTTTGCCATTCGTCCCTAAAAGATCAGCATGATGAAAGCATACCCGATCGAACAGATACTCGAGTTTGTTCCATACCTCTGGTAGGTTACGATGATATGTATGAATGTCTATTGCTGGACTGCATTCAGTCAACCATGTAGGGCTTCAAGTTTTCGGCACGGATGTTGAGCACAGTCTATGTTATTCCCAACCACACTATCCTAACGGCGTTCATACCGTACGTATACTTGTACATGCAGGTCGTTTATTTACAGCCATCATCCATCGCCATCACCCGTCATGCCCATCAACCCGCCCGCCAACCCTTTCATCCTCCGACCCAACAGATCATCCTCGCTCGCCAGACTCACCATACTGCTATTCCTCCGCACCTCTCCGTTCCTCCTCTCCTTCCAGCTCCCCCTCTCAGCACTCTTCACCGCGTGGTTGCCGTTCCCTTTGGCCGCTTTACCGTTGGCCGAGGAACTCATTTCCAACGGCCTGTCCTCGTCGCCGGAGCTCTCGGTCAGGGCGCGGTGATGGTGACGCGCATGTCTGCTCTCGCCATTTGGGATGGACATCCGATTTGAAGCGGGACTTTTCAAGGCCGCCCCGCCATACGCTTCGTCGGGGCAATTGGCAAAGATATCTTCCATCCACCGCGCGCACCGGTAAATATACCGCCATCCCTCGGGGAAGACAGACACGAACTGCAGAAAGCCGTGCGAGATACCCGGGATCAGCGCGACCTCGACGTAATCCCTCTCATCAAAGTCCTTGTAGCTCTTCACCAGCCCTAATTCCTGCCTCTCGCGGTAAGCGTTAAATTTCGCTTGCCTGAGGCGCCCCGCGAAGATGACCGTGTCGTCGACGAGCGGGTCACGTTCACCCGTGAGGAAGTACGTCTTGGGAAAGCGGGCTAAGAGCGCTTCGGGCGCAAGGAGCGGGGAGAGGAGGAAGTCGGTGCTGAAGTCCGGTCGGTTGTGTGGGCCCACGTAGAGGATTATCATGGCGCGCATCATCTCGGGGGTGAGGATGCGGTCGTTGAAGTAGGAAATCATGCTCGACATTGCGAGGCGGGTTTTCATTTGGCGCGGTTTGGAGGAGGCGAGGGCGGCGGTTTGGGTGGCGACGTCGTTGGCGGGTTGGATTAGGTGGGCGGCGGAGGGATCTGCCTGGGCTGGGTTTGAAGACGGCGGACGAGGCTCCGACGAAAGAGGGGTGAGTTCTTCCGGATGAGAGGGTAGCGGGACGATTGCGCTGTCTTCATCATCCGAGGGATGGGGTGTTTTCGGTCGCAGCTTGTAGTAATCTTCGCTCTTCCGTCTGAGAACATTACGGTTAGTCTTTCGCATCCGTCGATCTTGAATCAACGACATCTGTTCATCGGTCATCCAATTGCCGATGTTCATATCTAAACCGGGGTAGATGAGTATGAGGCCGTCAGGCACCGGAAGAATCTGCTCGCCCTGCCAACGACGCGAGTCCGTTCCGGCAGATTGAAGGATCATTAACACTACGCCGGTGGCAAGATTGCCGCCCGCACTGTCTCCGGTAAGGACCACTCGGGGGCGGCTACTGCCAGTCATCCCAATGCAACGTCCACGGCTGGCCATCAACGTGTGGTATACATCGTAGCATTCGTTCAGCGCATATGGATAAGGATATTCCGGTGCCTTTTTATAGTCCAAACTCAGAACCGGAACACCAGTCTTTCCAGCCCATGCCAATAATTTGTCGTCGTTCGTTCGCGGATTCATCGCAACGAAACCTCCACCAGGAATGTCCAAGATGACCTTGGTTTGGTTTCTGAGAGCCGCCAACGGACCATCGAAATACAACCAAGCGCTCACCGGTTCTTTGTACGAGGACTCTGGTGGTCTTGGTATCCGGATAGCTCTAGGAGGGTAGGAGGCCAGCCTCGGCCGCAGAAGACTTGTGAACAAAGCCAAGTATGGCGTGGTGGCCTTATTCCACGAGACTCTCAGATGGTCCACCGTCAAGGTTCCCCTGACTTTCCGCACCTTCTCATCTGCTTGCTCCGCTGCGAACAGATAGTATACCGAAAACACGAGCGATGCCAAGTCCCGCAACCATTTCCGCCGTATCTTCATCGCCGTCCAGAATCCTGCATCCAGTGCCGTTGTGACCCATGTTGCACGGAAGTAGGACCGAGTATACAGGTTCGCGAGCGGTTCAGGGCATTCAAGACCCAATATCTTCGCAAAGTTTCGAGAGATGTAGAGCCAAAGGAGGGTGATGACCAGCGTCTGCCACGGTGTGAGCCGGGCCGACAGCCTCGACGAGAGCTTTCGGAGGATGGGAGGACCATGATGGTTGCCTCTGTATCAGTTTAGCGTATCACCTTGACAGATTATGTTTACGTAGAAAGAGAGACACACCGGATCAGGTAGAGGGACCAGAAGGAGACAACGGCAAAGACTTGGATTTTTCGAAACTGTACCGACGGGCGTCCAAGGACATGATCTAGCTACAGTCTCAATCACAGTCCAGAACGGTTGGCATTCTCACCATTACTATACCTATCATCTCCACATCCAAAAGCTACAGCAGCTACCCAATCTAATAAGGGTGCGAACCCGATCTTCCCCGTTCGACCTCAGCGGAAGCGTAATCAATGGCGACAAAGGGCCACTCGTGGAGCAAGATGAACATAGACCTGAATGAGTAATTTTCTCCAGAAGGTGAGGTGGTCTTGCTTCTACCAGAGAAGTACCTCATGTATGGTGATGTAGTGAATTAATGATGGATAGGTAAAACGGTAGTGGTCAAGGACGACGGTGCACTCGGACTGAACTACCTGCCTGAACAATCAACCATGACCTAGCGATTCTCGGACTCTTGTTTATTCAAGACAAGGAGGTGTTCACCGCTTCGTGGCATCGGCTGAGTGATACTGGGTTGAACTAGATTGAAGCCGCCCATATTGTTTTCTTTTTCTTTGGTGGGGGAGTAATGTCGGAAAAGGAAAAGGAAAAGCATGTGAAAGGTGGCTGGTGGCTTGTGGCTTGTGGCTTGTGGCTTTCTAACTGTACTCGGCTGATCATCTGTGCCAGGTGCGAATGTCACCGTGGTACAAAGTACAAGCCCAACATGATCTACCTCAACTAGGTAATTCCTTGACCTGTCCAAGACTGCTTATGGATCTATCATTCGCACGCTAAACAGTGCCATATTTCAACTACTTGTACAGGGTAATAGAAATGTAGTCGTTGCATTTACGACGCGGCCACTTTCGTAGGTAGTACTCCTATCGATCCTAGGCCGGCAACTCGTAACTGGAAGCTCGGGCCTGCAGCCATCCTCGTTTCGAACATTGCCCGAAGCCTCTTCCTTCGAGCTTCGCCTCCTCTCTCCTCGCCTTTGCCGATGCCTTCGTCGACCCAGGCGATTTTGTCGATCTTGAAGCTCATTCCGTCATGGTTCCCGCCCCACGATCTGGACTTGATCCCATAAGCTACCGTTGAAGCATAGTCCTGTAACTGAGGCAGCACGACAAGCGTAATGTGTAAATCCTTCCCAGCTGGTGGCATCACAGGCCCACCTCGCGGCGGTGCAGTTAATATCGACAGCGATTCCAGCCTAGGTTTGGTCGTCTTGGAGGACGCAGTTGTACTGTCATTGATGCAGAGATCGAACATCGATACGTCAACGTCTTCGCCCCATTCACCGCGCACCCATCCAGAGTGCATGACGGCGGCGAGGGGATCGGAGTCGTCGGTATAGACATCGGCACCCCATACCGCTCGCCTTCGGCAGATTGCTTCTCGCTCCTCTCTCGCAAGATAGAACCTCGGAACACGCACGGTGTAGGTGCAGTTTTCTTTGCCCTGAAATCGAGGCAGCGCCGAAGGCGTCGTGACGTACCCAAATCTTGCCTCTTCGTGTGATGCGCTCGAGGATGGGATTTGGATTTTGGGTGAGTAAAGGGTCGATCCGAGGTGGTGGCGTGGTAGATGCGCGACGCCGGCAAGCAGCGGCTGCGAGAGGATAGTAATGGTAGGTTTGTGTAACTTCGGGACGTTCGTGCCAATCGCTGTCTTCCCGGCGTGTTGATGAGGATGATGATGATGATGGTGGTGGAGCATCGTGACAGACGAAGGCGTGACGGACCTGTTTGGTGTCGGGGTAGCTGTTCGTCGAAAGGCGTTGAACGAACTGAATGGCGTGTTGACGGGTTGCGCGGGGAGACTTGATGCCAAACCGTCATCCGCCTTGTGATGGTGATGGTGATGGTGACTAAACGAGTTTCAGCATGTCCGCCTGTATAAAGAGAGTCGGTACACTTACAGAAGACCGTGCTGGTGGTTGTGCTGAGATAGGTGATGGTGGTGACCGTGCCGGGCCCGTTTCCCGCCCCGAGCGCTTTTCAGCTGCGGTGTCCCCCGACCATCCCCACTTTCACTTTCAAGTTTGTTCTCTTCATCTTTAATTTTGCGGCTCTTTCGGCCGCCCCGCGATGCCACACGGGGAAGTTTGGTGGCCGGCACGTCGTCGCTGGCTTTGAAGGGGCTACGTTGGGGTCGCTCGTCACGCTTTACCGGGCTGGGACCTGATGGCGTGGGTGTACCACTTCCGACCATCCCGGCTATGGCCATCTCGCTCCCAACCCCACTACCGATTCCCGAAAACATTCTTCCAAATTCGCTTTTGATGCCCGGCTCGCCACCTGGTCCGCTCATCTGGCTCTGGGCTCCTTGCACAGCTTGTGGTAGTGGAGAGATGCGGCCTCCTCGTTTGGTGTTGTCCGCTCCGATGTTGAGAAGTCCTCGGTGATGTTGCTGCTGGTGTTGACTTTCCCCGCTGCCCTTCAACTGATGCCCTTCAGTCGCGGCAGAAGCAGATGCACGGTAGAGTCCGTCTCCACCAACTCGTAACGGATCATGAATCATTCGATCCATGGCCAAGCTCTCGTTGGGCGTTGTTTGAGCGGATTGGGAGATTGGCCGCGTATGATCCTGCAGCTGACTTGTTGCTTGCAACGCCCGAAGCGAACCTGCCGTGAAAGGAGACTGCGAGGTGCTGAGATACCTTCGAAAGTCAAAAGTGGACGACTGCGCTTCAGGCGCTAGAGGCTGTCCCAACCGCCGAACTTCGTTGGGCCGCCGTTGCTGATCTCGGTTGTTCCACGAGGTCTGTTCGTTCCTCTTCGTGTCGATTTCCCGGGCTCCTGATATTGGTTGCGACTCATAGGACGTAGCATGCCTCCCCGGTGAGTCAAATGATGAGATGTTGTTCAACTGTGCTCCGTCGGCTTTCCCCCGCATGCGCCGTTCTTGGTCCTCTCTGCTCTCCACTGTAGTCGGATTTCCCGTAGTAAATCGCTCAAAATCATCTGATTTCGATGATGCTACTTGGGTGCAGTCTTTGCCGATTGGTGCGTAAAAAGGATCGGGAGGGAAAGGTCGACCTTCGTACTGACTTCGGGGAGGCGTTGTGTAGCTGACCGGCTGGCTGTTTGGACGTTGTGGGATGGCTCCAAGACTGGTACGTCTTGCTTGTTGAGGGTACGCCGAAGGCGCGTTCGGTACTTGTGCATCCCGGGAGAAGATCGAAACCTCGGATGACGGTTGCGCGCGCAGAGGAGGCCCGAATCGGTACATTTCACTAGACAATCGACCAGATGACTTGTTCACCAAGTCGGGAGTCCCACCGGAGTAGGCACGCATCGCCCGCGTTCCTTTCTTCGCCGTGTTGTGGTACCCATCCGGCGTTCTCGATCGCTTTGCCTGCACATCATCTAACCCATCCTTTCGGAAAGCAGGTTGTTGTTGGGGAAATGCAATGATCGCGCTTGAGGCAGGGGACGAGACCGAGGCTGCCAGCACTGGGGCTGGAGGAGCGGAATCGCGAGTTGGACGTTCGGAATCGGAGCCTAGCATAGAGGATATTGACATGCTGCTCCCAGGACGCGGTAGTGATGAAATCGAGGGTAAATCTCGCGTACCGGGGTGGGAGGTCACCGGAGGCGGGCCTCGTGACGATGGGGGCGGGAACATGTTATGAGACTGGTAGTGTTGAGGCGACAAGGGGGGTGGCATTTGGCGAGTGCTGAACGGCGGTGGGGGAGGAGGAGGAGGGGGGGGTGGCACCGTTTGATCTGGAGTCGCTAAAAAGTCATTGAAGACTTTGTCAGTTCAAGGTTTCGAGAAGAATGAAAGGGACCCGCCTGGGATTCACGATGATGCACATACAGCCATAGATCAATGGAGGGGCCCCTTCGCCAATGGATCGTCGTCTTTGTTGATGCTGAGGGGCATAAGACATAGGATAGCCACTCCCTTGGGTGAATGGTGACGACGCTGATGCAGACAGAGAAGATGAGGCTGATGGTGGAGCTGCTGCTGAATTCGGTTGGTGATGTTGCGATGAAGGTCCGTGGTGAAGTCGACGTGAATACGTACTGGTATCTGGATAAGGTTGAAGAGCACGGATCTGTTAGCCGAGTTCCCTTCTTGATTTAGTGGGGTAAGGTAACGGTAAGGGGTCCATGAACTAAAAATACAAAATGCAGGGGTTGACCCGGCTGCTGATCCGCACCGAGGGAAGGATCTTGAAAAACAGCGTCTTCAAACAAAGCAATGTAATGGAAGAAACCCGGTGGGTGAACAGAGTCAGCGCGGTAAATTGAGTGAGGGATGATATAAGAACGTGCGACTGCTGCCATCGCATTGCGACGCATTGCGACTCACAGATTGATAGTGTAGAGAGTATCAATCAGTATGAAGGTGTATCGTAGAGAGAGGGAGATCCAGATCCAGATCTTAGAAGGCCGAGTATGTTGTGCTGTAGCTGCTTACCTTCACCATCAACAAATCTTCGTGTGCTCTCCCCATTGCTGCCATTGCTTCCAAACAGCGATCCGGAGCTGTAGCTGCTCTGTCGCATGTGGGTGTCGTGTGCCACCCCATGTGACTTTCCCGACGAGCCCATATGTTGCTGCCGAGTGTATTCCACACCGTTCGCGCCCTGCGCCTGCGTTGAGAATGGAGGCGTCTGAGTCTGGCTCCGGCGTTGCGCGTCGCTTTCCCGGTTGCGAAACGGATCATAGACCGGCATCGGATTGTTGTGCGAAGCAGAAGAAGGCGCAGAGTATGGAGGAGGTGGCGGCGGGGCGTTTCTGCTGTCTCGTGAAGGTGGGAAGGGCTGCATTCGCAGAAAAGGATATTGCGACGGTCGTTGTGGTTCCATCGTGGGTGGGATTGTGCCACGATCGCACACCTTGCGGCTAGCTTATGACTGACAGACAGACTGACTGACTGAGGTAGCGACTCTGCTGTTGTTTCTGCTGCTTGCTACAAGAGGTCTTCAAGAAATGAACAGCGTGAGTTCGTGACACATATGTAGTCCGAACAGATGGTCCGTACTAAGGTAGGTTGGAGCTCTTCTCTTTGTAGGGTACCGGTACCTTATGTACGGTGTCAAGTTCAAGATAGAGTTCAAGATTGAGCAATAACTTACCTACCTGGTAGTGATGACGAGATTGGTGAAAATGGAAGCAGGAAGCAACATGGATGGGTGCCTACCTACTTGTACTTTGTACCTCACCTATCACCACCGACCTTTCAGGGACCGTAGCTTAAGGTACCTAAGGACTGGTTGTGTTAAGCTGAGGGTTAACTTATGTAATCAGTGATTAGTCACCAGTCATGTAACTGAGTTGTGCTAAAGTAGTCATGAATGTTATAAACATGACGGATGTACACATATAACATCCAGTTCAGAATGTCTTCTAAGGTACCATCAAGTTGACAAGTTCATAAGTTCATAACAGTAGGGTAAGGGTTCAGCGTGCTGACTCATGGGTAGACCGAGAAAACTTCTACATCATGATGGAAATACTCCCTAGTATCTGAAAAGAAGACCATGGAACTCCTTTCGTGCCGTTTTGACCACAGCGCTTTTGGTAAGACGGCAAACCACCGATCGTGGCATGCATCTGATAGAAGACATCACATTGTTTGGTTGTAATACAGTGATGCTGATAGCATCTAGAATACCTGAAAAGCGATATTCTTTGTTGTTTCCCACACTAGCTGCCTATTTGCATATAAAACCCAGCAGGTCTTCCTCCCATTTCCGTTGCAGAGTCTCCAGGAATCAAGTTTCCACGGGTAATGCCATGGTGAACTGAAAAACCGCAATCAACCCGAGTGACTCTGAGACTGAGTAGTACTTCTCCGCAGAAGATGCATCAGCTGCTCGTCTCCCGCATACTTCTTCAGCGCCTCGTCCTTCCAAGTCTGATAAGGACCAGGCTCATTGTTATGCCCGGCCCATGCAGCTCGCAGACCTTGGAACATGGCTTCGAACTCTTCTTGCTCGTGGGATACCCCTCCTCCATTAAAGAATAGGAACCTCTGCATCTTCCTCCCATTGCGAACCATATCAGCCAGATCATTCCGCCCACGGCGCTCAAATATAGCCGCTAGTTCCAGCTCTTCCGGGCTTAGGCCATTACTGCCGGCGTAGAAATCGGCCACCGGCCAAAGCATGCAAGGGCTGCTGAAGGCCAGCGCTTTGGGCTCCATGGACGCAAACTCCCAGTCGATGATGCCGGTGATGTTGAAGTCGTCGTCGACCAGGATATGATCACCCTTTTCCTCGAACTGTTTCAAAAAGAAGCCGCCATGATTGTGGAGTGACAGCACTTCTGGGATCATATCCCCACGCCAGCGATGGGAGAGATGGTGGTCCACTGCGAGTGATGACAGCTCGCCATTGGCGATGAGTCTCATCTGCTGTGCGAGCATCGCTCTCAAGGAGGATTCCAGGTCATCGAACGGCCCGAGAGCAGCGTTGGGGGAATCGAAGAGTAGTGGTTGCGCGAACCCGCCTATCTTGCTAGATCCGTCGGAGGTAACTATCGATCCTGTAGAACTAGAGGGATACTTCTCCAGAACGAGCAGAAGATCCGTTAGCTGCTCCAAGATTTTGGTCCTTTGACTGGGTGTCGTCATATCCCAGACAAGGGGGGCGCCTTCCCTCTTCTCCGTGAGCAAGAAAGGCACCCCTACGAGATTCTCGCTGGACTCGCTCGCGAAGTGAAATTTTTTTGGAACAGGGACGCCAGTACTCTCCAAGTATTGGAGCGTAGAGACCTCACTGAGGCTGATGTACGCTTGTACGGGTTTTGGTGGGAGAAGAGGGTCTTCGAGTCGTATCCGAGTCAACCAGACAATTCCGTCTTGAAATCGAATGTCAATATTGCAATTTTGTCCACCTGTCTGCCTTAATATAGCTTCAATATCGAGGTTTCCGTGGCCATCTGGCACCAGCGCTGGGATGGAGCAGGAGATGCCATTGTGAAGACGGCTAGCCAAAGCGACCAGGGCATTGGTGTTGACTTGATATAGGCGGTCAAGAATATGTTTGGTTTTGGCGGAATCATATGCAGTATAGTAAGCATCTGGCTCTGTGTGCTATACGAGACTTCAATAAAGCTCCCCAATCAAGAGGTGTTCATCAACCTAGGCCACCACACACCTCGGATGGGCAACGATGGAATGGGATCCGGGAATGCTCGGCGCAGAAATGCGAGGAACAAATTGCACAGCTTCCAATATCCCGTTCAGCTGGCTGCGGGCATGACGCATGTTCGCACTCACGAAGGGTCATTGTTCTTGTTTGGAGGCTTTGAGAACAGGGCTGCGGGAATTGATATAGAGACTGCGACAAAAGTCGAAAGGCTAAATGTCAAGGTATTGGAGGGTTTTACAGTAAGCGCCAGAGTCGCCATAACCACAACTAAAGATATACCTTAGTAGTGTAGCGATGACATACAGTAGACTGTAGCCTGAATAATTAAGGTCAAGTATCTCGTCTGGCATCCCACTGCATCATCTTCGGGTACCAGGTGGCCTTTTCGCAGCTACTCGACTCCGGGCCCCACGTCCACCGTTGCTGTGTGGAATTCGACAACTTTCGCTTCTTCGTTGGAGGGTCGAACGCCGATCCCCCTCCCGAAACACGACCGTGTCCGTGCAAGTGGCCGTGACCGGCGGTCACGGTGATGTTACGAGCACTACAGCTGTCGCGTGTTCTGACATCAACAGCACTGTCTGGTGTTCCCTTGTGTCCCAGGCAATCTTGTGGAGGTCGGCCCTCAAGGCCTGAATCACCCAAGTGGGGACCCTCACGCGCACCGCTCGTTGGAAGATGTCCAGTACTCGTCGGGTTTGAAGGCCCACCGGCGGTATAGGATCCAGGTCTGGTCGACGCAATTTGTACTGGGTCATCGGGTCTGGTATTGCCGTCTGCAGACATCGTATTGTTTGGGTCCGGCCGCAGATAGAGATCTTGCAGCGCTCTCAGATAATCTCGCTGCTCTTGAGGGATGACCGCAATCCCAGTTACAGCGCTACCATGAATCAAAAAGGTGCGCATGATTGTCGCCATCGGCGACCCATGCCACGGTTTCAGCGCCAGCGTCGGCTGTGGTTGATCCCGCGCGTGCTCCGTGCGGTAGTCACGGAGAAAGTATCGCTGGTAAAGTCCTCCGATTGCGTCTTCTCCACCCTCTCGCCGGCCAGTTTGGTCGTTCAAGTATTCCTCGCTGGTGGGACTTGTGCGGCCGGGAACGAGGTGGCCCATTTGCGCTTTCGCCATTCGCCGCTCATAATCATTGTTCTCGTAGTCGATGAAGAAGCGTAAATTGCTCGGGAAGAAGATGAAGCCTGGACATTGTATGTCGTCGAATTCGGAGTGGCAATTAGGACACAAGCGAACGCCATTGCTAAGATTGGCTAGTGAGTCAAAGGTGAGCAGACCTCGTTCTTTGTAAAGGCCAAACTACCATGGCGCATATCAGCATCAATGGAAAAGTGGTGAGGGTAGAGACACTCACAGCTCGGTCTTTTTGAGCGATGACATGGCAGTTGTGTATCGCGGTCGCCGCTCCACATTGCCAACACAATCCACCATAGAGATTCGAGAGTTGATTTTTCGTGGATACCGAGAAGTTTGACCGACTCGAGCCAACGCTTTCATCGCGTCTTCGTTTTCGAGATGGAGATGATTCCGATGTCGAGGGGCTTCGATTGGATTCTGATGGTGGTGGTGGAGGAAGCATTGCAGTCGGAGGACGAAGGGCAGGGATTGGAAGAGTTGTAGACATGGCCTGAAGATCTGCCTGAGTGGATGTATCTGTTTGAGGTCAGCAAAGTTGGCGACGACATTGACCAGGTTGATGCATTTGGTGGAAAGATCTGGCTAACCCGGAAACTTCGTTTTCCCCTCCAAGTACAGTGAAAGATACGAGGCTTAACAACACGATTACCCTAGGAAGAGAGCTCTTGTGATTGTCGATAGGCTTTCTTTCGAGCTGGTGAGGTTCATAGGGTCAGTTTGAGCAGATGTCAAGGGTTCAGGTCGAGGAGGTAGCGAGGAGGTTGGGTGTGTTGGTAGATAAGGTAGTATAGCTCGTGAGAATACACGGCCCACCTGGGCAATCAGGTAGGTACCTCAATGTAGGATGTACGGATAGGGTCATTTTGAGCAGATGTAGAAGGTTCAGGTTAGGGAGGTACAGTTACCGTCGCTTACCCAGCCATGATGGTGATGCCTTGAGATATCGCCCCACCTGCACTTGCCCAGCCTTCACTTAGATGGTATTATTTAGCCCTACCTACATGATGAGACTGTACTTTAGGTACGAATTAGAGCTGCACTATAAGGGACCTTACCCATCGTATTGCATCATGCATGTTTTGAAAAAATGCAAATGATGCTCAATGATGAGGTCGCAACAATGTTACAATGTCTTTGAGGTTGGCTTTCCCAGCGGTAGGCTTGGGTGAGGATGACAGTATTTGCCTTGAAGAGAAAAACGGTTGACGCACGTACTTGCTGGGTCTGTCCTGAGTCGTCAAGGGCCAAGGCGAAGGTATGACAAGAGCAGTGGACGCTTCTTATGAAGCCAGGAGTCTGTTCAAGTAGATGTGAATGACGCAGTAAAATCTGCTTAGGTAAGGTAGGGAGGTTATCATAATCCAGATATGATTCGATGTCATCGCCCCTTGGGTCCCATCTCTTGTTGACCCTTGGTGCCTCGTATCTTCTCTTTGTCCTCGCATACAACCTTGATTGCCTCCTCTAATATCGCCAAGCCCTCCGCAATCTCATCGTTACTGATAATGAGCGGCGGCACAAATCTCAAAACGTTCGTGCCACATGTTATGATCAACAGTCCCCGTTCCCGGGCCGCCGTCACGATTGGCGTCGGGTCCTGGTTGAGTTGTAGGCCCAGGATCAGACCACGACCGCGCACTTCCATGATGACGTCGGGAAATCGTTGTCGGAGTTTCTCAAACCCTGCGCGGAAGGTACTTTCCTTCTCGAGGACACTTTTCTGCAGCTCCGGGTCTGAAAGACGAGAGAAGACGTGGTGAGCGAGCCTACAGGCCAGAGGATTTCCCCCAAAAGTGGTACCGTGATCGCCTGTGACGATCTTTTCAGCCACTTCTTCTGATACGATTGTGGCGCCGATGGGGAAGCCGTTGCCGAGCGCCTTTGCGGTGGTGAGGATATCCGGGTGCGCAGACACCGGGAGACTTTGGTGCGCCCATAACTGGCCAGTACGTGAGAGACCGCATTGGATCTCATCATAGATGAGGACCGCACCGACCCTGCTGCATCTCTTACGGAGGGCTTGGAGGAATGATGGGTTCGCGACGTTGACTCCGCCCTCGCCTTGGATAGGTTCAATGATAACACCACACGTGGCTTCTGTGACCAGATCCTCGATTCCAGCCTCGTCGTTATAGGTTCCGTATCTGAAGCCAGGAACCATGGGTGAAAATGGCTTCTGATACTTTGGGTTTGGTGTTGCGGATAAAGCACCCATTGTTCGTCCATGGAAGGAATTGTGAAAAGAGACGATCTCAAATTTGGCTCCTGATGGGTCCCTCGTCTTTCCCACCTTTCGTGCGAACTTGATGGCTGCTTCGTTGGCCTCACTGCCCGAATTACAAACGAACACTCTAGAGGCTGATTGCATAGCTCCAGCAGCACGAGTGCGTGTCACTATAAGCTTAGAGAGCTCCCCAGTCCAGGGACTGTTATATAGGTTCGATGTATGTACCAGAGTCCTAGCCTAAAATCCGAGGAATAAGCAGATAGAGTGGGCACGATTCGAGTAGAGTCCTGACCTGTTGAGCCAAAAGTTTGGTGAATTCCTGATCACAATGACCAAGCGCATTGACTGCGATTCCTGCCGTGAAATCAAGGTACCGGCCTACGAGCTCAGAGTCAGCTCCCTATCAACGAGCAGCCGGGCGGTCAATGTAATAGAGCAGACAACAGTTTGGTGGTAAATACGAAGTGGAGGTACCGACGGTTATCGATATCCCACAAGTAGCAGCCCTCCCCCTTCGCCATCATCGGAGGAGCTCGGACATAAGTTGCAACCATATAGGGCTTGTGTCGGTCGACCAACGCTGCTGTCGACGAGTCTGGCGGCGGGTCGGGAGTTGGCAGCGAAGCTTCCCTCTAGCAATGAGTTCCCTTGTCAGCAAAATGTCTTTCAAGGCAACAATTGCACGTACGAATATCTCATTCTGAGTCTCGAGTGGCAGGTTGGATGCTGCTGTCGTTGCTGCATTTCTTTTGATCAAGCCAGATCGGGCCACGATTGAACGTTTCGCATGCAATGCTAGACTCACCCTTCTCGATGTCGCTTTTGACGCCATGGTGGAATTCAATTGGTGTCACATCAGAAGATATATGTCTCTAGATAGTTTTAATGGCTGGGTGAATCGATGAGTCACAGCCTGAGCACCACTCTCGACATGGAATTGTCCTGGTCGCATACAGTACCCTTATCGATTAGAGATCTCGCCTGATTCATACGATGACAAAGGAAAGAACGCGGTTTGCATTGGCGTACTTCACCAGGGTACCTTCAAAAGGATTCCAGTATGAGATCATTGCAAAGTAGAAATTGTCGTGATCCAAAAGCATTTGGTCAGAGCCAGAGCAAGCATGGAAATTCACATGGTCTGAATTACCCTGTGATGACGAATTTCAAAGTTTATCCACCTATATGTGACTACAGTACCTTACTTTTTGCCATCCTGAGTTGACTAACAACAACCACCCAACTTCTAATATAAAGCAACCCGAACCCCGTGCGCCGTAACTTACTTCGGATCCGTTTCGATCAAAGAAGAAATTCCAATCCACCATGTCCAAAGCAATGCGCCCAATCACCACCACCCTCTCCCGCCACCGCTTCATCTCCCTCACCACCCGCCTCTACGCCACCCCGCCCTTCTCCACCGGGCCCTCCCCACCACGCCTCCCCAAATCCGAGCAAGAGATCTTCGACCGCCTCCAACAGTCCTCCACCGGCGCATTCAGCACCCCCAAACCCACCATCGTCATCAACCAATCATCATCACCCAATCAACCACCCACCTCTCCGATCAACCTGTCCTCGCAAACAAACAGCGAGTCGTCGCTATCGAGCCAGGACGTCGAGGTGGCGGCCGTCAACGCCAGGATACAGGCTACGGGCGACGGCGAGGAGGTTCATCCGGACGTCAGGCGAGGGACGAGGCCTGAGTTCGAGGGCGATAGGAATCCGAAGACGGGAGAGTCGGGGGGCCCGAAGAATGAGCCGCTGAGGTGGGGCGGAGAGGTGGATTGGAGCTATAATGGGAGGGTGACGGATTTTTAGCGGGGAGAGTCAGGAATAATTGAGGTGTGGCGGGCCAAGAGTAGGTCGTTTGTGTTGTTGTGGAGGGAGGGCATTTTGGCGATCCTGGGTGGCGTGTACTATACTGGCTACGGTGGGGTTTGAAGGGTTGATGGGTTACTTGTTGGCGTTTATAGAACGAATGCGAATGCGAATGCACCAACAGTGTATATACGACCAAGGCTTCATTTCTCACAGGTGGCAATCTCAACTAGTTAGCCTATGGGCCGAGCCAGACTGGTCTATCATACCCGCTTAGAATAATTAGACGCCGCTGTTCTATTCTAGCTTCGGTAATTTCGAGTACATTGCACCTCGCGAAGAATGTTCTCAAGCTCTTGACGGACGAAGCGTACACTAGGTAGGTAGTCCCCTCCCTATGTACACACCACCGCAAGGAAATTTGTGGCAGGAATCAAGCATACCAAATGTCAGCCATAGCGAACGTTAGACTATATTCATGTCAGTTAAGTGGAGACAGTAGCACCGAGACAGACTTACATCTGAGATCCCATCCGATCTGTGGGCCCAGCTTGGGCAGCTCGTCCGCGACGCTCTGCACGTCTTTGTCACCTCTTCCACTAAGACAGATGACAATGTCTTGATCCTTCTTCATCTCCTTGGCAAGCTCCATCGCTCCCCAGATCGCATGCGCCGTTTCCAGAGCCGGGATGATTCCTTCAAGTTGTGACAATAGTCTAAATCCTTTGAACGCTTCGGCGTCCGTGGCGGCAATGAACTTGGCCCGCTCGTCATCTTTCCAGGAGCTCAACTCTGGTCCGACGCCCGGGTAATCGAGGCCAGCGGAGATGGAATGCGTATCCGATATCTGCCCGTGCTGATTTTGTAAAACATATGTACGTACACCGTGCAAAACGCCCTTGGTGCCTCCGGTAAGCGTTGCACTGTGCCTCTCGGTATCTAGGCCGTCTCCACCAGCTTCTACACCTAAAAGCTTGACAGTTGCATCTTTGGTGAAGGGATAGAACATGCCCACGGCATTGCTACCGCCTCCCACGCAAGCAACCACAGCATCTGGCAGCTTCCCGCGAAGCTTCTGCATCTGCTCCTTCGTCTCGTTCCCGATCACGGACTGAAAGGTGCGGACAATAGTAGGGAAGGGATGAGGTCCGATTGCTGAACCGATGATGTAATGTGTGGTGTCAAGATCAACTACCCAAGCCCGCAGCGCTTCGTTAACGGCGTCTCTTAACGTTCTCGACCCCGCTTCCACAGCGACGACCTTCGCCCCTAACAGTTTGATTCGGAATACATTCAGCGCCTGCCGCCTTACATCTTCTGCTCCCATGTAGATGGTACACTTCATGCCAAATTTGGCACATACGGTGGCCGTGGCAACACCGTGTTGTCCTGCTCCAGTCTCCGCTATAATTGCTGTCTTACCCAGTCGTCTCGCCAAGAGGATTTGGCCGAGTGCGTTGTTGATCTTGTGACTGCCGGTATGGTTGAGGTCCTCTCTCTTTAACCATATGTTTGCCCCGCCTACATGCTCGGTCAGCCGGTTGGCGAGGTGTAACTGGCCTGGCCGACCCATGTAAGGGTAGTACGATCGGTACTCCTCCCAAAACTTCGGATCGTCCTTGATGGCATTGAAGCCTTCCTCAAGCTCTGCCAAGCAGTCCATTAAAGACTCGGGGACATATTGTCCACCGAATTCACCGAATCGCGAGGGTACGGCAGCGGGATCCGCGTCTCCGTTGGTGTTCAACGCCTCTATCTGATCAGCAAGCCCTGGACCGTCGCCGTGCTGCCCGTCCCTGATAACCTCGTCGACATGAACGCCATTACCGTTGGGTTCTTTTGCCTCCGCGATTGCCTCCACAATGCCCACCTCTCTTGTGACACCGTTCGTCCGATTATGTTCACCCGCTTTTCTTCCCGTGATTTCAGCACAGTACTCTTCTACCTTCTTGGCACCTTGTCCAGCAGGGGCATCTGCCAGTGTTGTGATGATCTGGCTTCCAATGACCACACCTTCCGCAATAGTTGAAACGCTTAAGAAGTGCTCTCTGGTACTGACACCAAAACCGACCGCAGCTGGAATGTTGTTCGAGTAGATGTGGACACGCTCAAGGAGCTCGGGTAATGCGGCGTTTAAGGTACCAGTAGCGCCGGTGACTCCCATTCTTGATACAACATATATAAATGAGTCCGCAATCTTGCAAAGTAGCTTCATCCGTGCTTCAGAAGTTGCAGGCGCAATGAGTGGGACATATGACAGCCTGTGTGTGTCAGCAAAGGCACGCCGACCGGTAGGATGACTATGGGTGGTCGTTACCCTCCCCTGGTGCAAAAGTTTCTGAACTTAACGGCTTCTTCTGGTGGCAGATCCACAACGATAAAGCCATTGACCTCAGCTTCTCGTGAATCTTTCAATATTCTCTCCTCCCCATAACTCAGCAGTGGATTGTAATAGCCCATCAGCAGCACTGGTGCCTTCAGCCCTCGCTTTCTCGCATTCCGCACTATGTCTAGCGTCGAGGTCACGGTTACGCCATTCTTGAGCGCTTGGGTATTCGCCTTCTGGATTGTGGGGCCGTCCGCAATGGGATCCGTGAAGGGTAGGCCTAACTCGATGAGATCTAGAGACAAAGAGTCAGCGAAAGGAATAGAGGAACTCGCGCAGAAGAACACACCTGCACCACCGGCTTCCATGCCTAGCAGAATATCCGCCGTCTCCCCTGGGGTGGGGTAGCCGGCGGTGACATAGGTCACGAGTGCGGTCCTACCCTCCCTCTTGCACTGAGCAAATTTCTGTTTGATACCCTCCATTTTGCGGGACAATTGTAGCCTGCGCCTGGTCTTGTCAAAATAATGAGCAGTGACATACGACCATTGAGTCACAGAGTCACTGAGTACAGGTACTACGGTACCTAGGTAGTACTAAGTTAACTTTGATGCACGCAAGATCAATGATCCGCATTCTCTTTAGCGTCTTGGCAACCCTATCAACCCCAGCAATAATTCCTGAGCGAAAAGTCGGTGACTGTTGGGACAAAGAAGATAAGGTAAGTTATCACCAAATCATTATTATTATGTATTATTATTGCCGAGGCCGCAGCGTGAACACATAGATAATTTCAACCTCAATTTCATCTAATCTAATCTATCTAGGGTTATCTAATCTAATCTTGTCGATTAGCGCCCGCACTCACCAAGCGCCATACCATGAGGCGATCATGAAACCATACGGGAGGATTGCAATAAGGTACCTTCAAGCTCACTTGTTCAAGTGCTCCTGACGGGGTGCATTAACCTTCCCATCCTACAACATGGCATGGTACCATTCTTGCCTTGCAGATCTACAAGAAAAGTCGACTGGCTTTCTCCCGTGTCTTTTGATCCCTGGCGCCAACGACGTCTCAAGGTAAGGTATTTGTATCAGTTTCACGGGTCGCTGTCTTCCTAGAACACCTACCTACCTACATACGGGTAACTCTCGTCTCCTACTTCATGCATGCTTAATTTACCATGACCTGAACCGTTGTGGGGTCGCTTCTTCGACGTTTACTTACCTCAATGCTCTGATTTCTATGTTGATCATGCAGTCTGGGGGCTGCACCGGTCCTTTGCTCATATACGTACTTGTACCTACTTTACCTTGTTCATCCTTTGATTATATGCTGGCATAGACGGGATCATCAGTTCTATTCAATGTTCTGTCCCTACCTTGCGTCCTCCGGCAGTATATTACTTCAGTCTTCCCGTCGTCTGTGTGTCCTCTGACCCTTCACCATTAGTCGCTCCTTTCTATCAGGCTTGTCGTTCCTTTATATCAAGCTTTTTTCGCTATATCCAACAAGCTGGGGTTTGAGAGATTAAGATCCGTGATCTCTGCTCAGTCTTTACTACGAAACTTTTGTGCTAGATATTCCGCTTTTTGCTGGTCATTAAAGAGAAATCTTGAAGTACGACTCGCAGATATTGACAGTACAACTTGAGAAAACTATGCATTTCCTACTTAACAAGGCGACATTGGTCACCTTTGGACTCTTACAGACCATCAGTGCACACACCACCTTCACCAATTTCTTCGTCGATGGGATTGATCAGGGTAATGGCACGTGTGTACGCATGTCCAACGTCATTGGACAGCAAACCTTTCCGATTGCGAGTATTACCGGTGATGACATGGCATGTGGTACGTTCAGTGGATCTTCTTCTTCGCTCGTACCTAATGCCACTGCTCTCCTCTCGACTGTACCTTAGCTAAATCTTCACACTTTGCGCAGGTGTCAATGGTCAAGCCGGAGTAGCCCGTGTTTGTCCAGCTAAGGCTGGCTCCACCCTGACGCTCGAGTTCCACTCCGATCCGAGATTGATCGAAGCCGGTGTCCTCGACAAGTACCATAGAGGTCCATGTGCCGTTTACATGAAGAAGGTCACTTCCGCAGTCCCTCCTGGGGCGTCCCCAGCTGCTGGTGATGGCTGGTTTAAGATTTGGTACGAGGGCTATGACGATACTACCAGCCAATGGTGCACTGAGAAGCTTATCTCCGACCACGGACGCATTATCGTCACCATCCCTACCGATATTGCCGGTGGATATTATCTTGTCCGAACCGAGCTACTTGCCTTACACCAAGCCAACTTAAACCCGCCAAACCCGCAGTTCTTCGTCGGCTGCGCCCAACTCTTCCTCACGTCCACTGGCACCGCGAGTCCAAAAAGCACAGTGGCGATACCCGGCTATGTCGACTTAAGCAAGACTGCTATGGCGTTCAACATCTGGGAGAAACCGATGAAGCTTCCATATCCCGAGTTCGGCCCGCCTACATATCAAAGCGGAGGCAATAGCACTCAGATGGCCAGCTCGAAGGAACAGACGGAAGGCCTCAAACACGCCGGTTGTATTCTTGAGAGTGCGAATTGGTGCGGTTTCGAGGTAGCCAGCTACATGACGCAAGACGGCTGCTGGAACGTGAGTTTAAGGGCTGATATCCCCGACTGAACCAAACTAACATCATGGTTCAGGCTTCGAACACTTGTTGGGCCCAGGCCAAAGTGTGCTGGAGCTCCACAGGTCCCACTGGAGAACACAACTGTCATATCTGGGATGCCAGATGCAACGAGATTAATGACGCATGCAAGGCTGGTAACTACGATGGACCTCCCAACGCAGGCACGATCCGCACCCCAGCGCTCCGGACGTTGGACTTGCCCAAGAAGAAACCGACCTGTTCAGCGCCGCCTACTCCAGCCACCAAATTCAGACGCGCACATCGGCATGCGATCAGGTTGGGCCATCAAAGCAACTAGCATTTATTTGCAACCCAACAAGTAAAGGAGAATCCTTTGCATTTAGGATTGCATGAGAAGGCAAAGGACTCTGGGTCAACTTCGACCGTCACCTCATGTAGTCATATATTTGATTACTGCACAGGTGCTTTGTACAACGATTAGGGCAGCGCCCAGGTAGAAATTGATGCTTGATCCAACTGTCCTAAAGATCTTTTGGAAGATTCCCTGAGCGCACCTTAAATAACGTAAGTTATTATGTAAGCCATAGGTAGCAGGTACCGTACCTAAGGTACCAGGTACTCAATAATCCATATCAGCGTCACTTGGTTGCCAGTTAGTTAGAGGCAATCCTTGAGCCAGTCTCCGTCGACCATGTACGAGGCCTACATTGGGAAGCCACAGTCAGACGTGGTCTATCGCTGTAGACCGTCACCATGGTGGCCAGTATGCTCTCGGCCTTCACTGCTCAACTTATTGTCGAGCTCAAACAACGAGACAAGTCGAAGATCGAATCAGTGTTGGCATACGGTATAACGCCCCGCAAGAGGGTGGGGTAAAATACTAAGATCTAATGCGGCCATAGGTGATCGACTCCTAGTAGGGTTGAATACGGGCGCTTTGCGAATATACCGGGTCAACGAAGCCGTTGACAACTCGACCCAAAGCAAGAGCAACAGCTCAATTACACCTGAAATCGCGGCAAGTCTGCAGCCAAAAGTTCGTCCGGTCGAGTTACTTCGGGAGCAGGAGAATTTCGCACGATACAAGGTTGAGCAGCTTGCGATCGTCAAAGAAGCCAACATCCTTGTCTCGTTGTCAAACAGTCATGTCTCGATACACGACCTACAGACCTATGAGCTGCAGGCTCAACTTACGAAGACCAAGGGAGCCAGCGCCTTCGCGGTAACGTCTAATATCGTGAAGGATCCCGTGACGGGCATTCCCTCAATTGTTTCCAGGCTGGCAGTTGCGGTCAAACGGAAATTACTGTTGTGGCTATGGCAAGACATGGAGCTCTCCCCCGACGTTGTCGACATCACCCTGGTCACAGGAATCAAGACGTTAACCTGGGCTACGGCAACGAGGATTGTTGCCGGTTTGAGCTCGAGCTATGTGATGGTGGAGGTGGAGACTAAAGAGATTACGGATATCGTTGGGCCAGGTAGTATCGGCGGCGCTCCTGGACAAGACGGAGGGCGTTTCGGAGGTGTTGGCGTTGCAAGCATCGGATATATGGGCATCGGTGGCACAGCGCCCAAGCCACTTGCCGCGAGACTAGGGGAAAGCGAGCTTCTTTTGGCAAAGGATATAAACACATTGTTTATCGATACAGATGGCAGACCACTGGATAAACGACAAGTCCCGTGGTTGGTGGCCCCGGAAGCTATCGGATACTCCTACCCGTATTTGCTCGCTTTGCAGACTGCTTCCAAGGGTGTCCTCGAAGTCCGTAATCCGAACACTCTCACCCTTCTGCAATCGATAGCTCTGCCACAAGCCAATCACTTACACGTGGCACAGCCAACAGTGAGTTTGGCACATGCAGGAAAGGGGTTCTTGGTAGCCAGCGACCGATGCATATGGCGAATGGGGGCACTAGATTACGACTCACAGATAGAGGCGATTGTAGAGAAGGGAAAATTGGACGAAGCCATCAGTCTGCTTGATATGCTCGAAGACGCTCTTCTGAAGGACAAAACAGGACGGATGCGAGGTATCAAGATTCAGAAGGCTCAACGGCTCTTTGAGAGCCAGAAATACAGAGAGGCCATGGACTTGTTCACCGAGGTGTCTGCTCCGCCAGAGCAGGTCATACGCTTATACCCAAGAGTCATAGCTGGTGACTTGTCTATCATTGACGGTGGCCAAGCCGAGTCAGACATGCTGGGTACTGAAACAGCCCACCCCGACGTACTCGAACAGGAAGCAATCGACGACGGATCATCTACACTGTCTGAAGTGGAACCTCAGCCTGTGATTGACGGAGGCAACAGCTTCAGCGGTACGCAGTCAGGTGTTGGTACAGCCGCGGAAAGGGCAGCGAAGAAGCTCCATCTCGTGAACGGTAGTGATACGGAAAGCATACAGGGTAAACACTCAGAGGTAGTGTCTGAAGACAAGACTCTAGGTAGGTCTAACTACGTATGCGGGATTGATAGTGTAACTGACAAAAAACGTAGAAGGCAAAGATCTGAGAAATGCAGTCATTGAATTGCAGTCTTTTCTTGCTGATACTCGAAGGCGACTTCGGAAGTACATGACTCCGGACGGAGCGTTGCGACAGCCTGCAGATTTGAATAACCACAATGGAGATGGAAGCTCTAACGCAGAGCTTGATACGCTACTTTACAGCTCTATAGCCGGCAAGGGAAGTGATCGAGAGCGCACCATATACCAGGTAGCGGTGCTCGTGGACACCACTCTGTTTCGAGCGTATATGTATGCTCAGCCCTCACTCGCCGGTTCGCTTTTCCGGATTTCCAATTCCTGTGATCCATTAGTGGTCAAAGAAAAGCTGTTAGAGAATGGCCGCTACAACGACCTCGTCGACTTCCTTTTCGGTAAAGGGCTTCATCTTGATGCACTGGAGTTGCTCAAGCGCTTAGGTCAAGGCCAGGCCGAGGGAGTTACAGTCCCACAATTACGTGGACCCGAGAGGACGGTGACCTATCTGCAGAACCTTCCGCCTGAAATGATAGATCTCATCCTCGAGTTTGCCGAGTGGCCCTTGAGGGATAATCCTGATCTGAGCATGGAAATTTTCTTAGCTGACACGGAGAACGCAGAGACCCTCCCAAGGGACAAAGTGTTGAGGTTTCTTGAGAACATCGACCGACAGTTAGCGGTCAGGTACTTGAAACATGTAATTCATGAGCTGAATGATTCGACTCCCGAGTTTCATCAACGCTTGATTGGTTTATATTTGGACAGATTGAAGTCTCGGAGTTCTCAGAATATCGAGGATCAGAACGAAGCTATGAGAATATTCCTGGACTTTCTGAGGCAGAGTCAATCATACTCGGCCGGCAAGGTACTGGGACTACTTCCGAGAGGTAAGGACTATTGCACCAGAACCCCGCTCGTACGACACTGATATTGTGACATCTAGACGCCTATTTTCACGAAGCTCGTGCAATCGTCTTCAGCAGGTTAGGCCAACACAAGCAAGCTCTAGAGATCTATGTCTTCCAACTACAGGATCCACACAAGGCAGAGGAGTAGGCTAATTCCCAGTGGTCCACCACTACCACATACTGACCCGTGCATCTAGATACTGTAATCGAATCCACCTGACCGAGAACTCGCACACAACATCACCGGCGCAGTCCCGGCGCGTTTCAATGACCGATCCAGAAGATGAGAAGCCATCCATCTATCACACCCTGCTCTCACTATACCTATCTCCACCACATCCGTATGGGCCACAGTGGGGCCCCGCTCTAACGATACTTGCCAAGCATGGCTCTCGACTTCCAGCAATCTCTACCTTGAACCTGATCCCGGAGAAGCTCCCGGTGAACGACCTTCAGTCATACTTTCGCAATCAAATCAGGTCCGCCAACACCGTTGCGAACGAGGCACGGATAGTTGCGGGATTATGGACGACAGAAGTCGCCGGAACTAGGGCGAAGCTGTTGGTGGGTGATGATGTACCACGCGGTAACGGTGGTCGCAACCGCAGTGTCGTGATCAGTGACGAGCGAGTATGTGGTTATTGCCACAAGAGATTTGGCGGCAGCGCCATCAAGGTCTTTCCGGAGTGAGTGTTTTAGGTTGGACTCCCCATCAAAGAACATCCTTGCTGATCACCGGGCTTAGCAACTCTGTCGTGCACTATGGCTGTGCAAACCGATAAGTTGCACAGACCTGATCGGCTATGGGTGGTTGCAAGGGCGATGGTTGGCTTCAGAACCACGCTTGTGGAGCATGATGATGGCGTCTCTGATAGTGCATTCGGCGGCGTATGGAGCTGTCCGCTACAGCCAGGCAAAGGCACCTTCTGATGACAGCCTTTTATTGTTGTATGTGGTCGGCAACATCCTGATGTTATTCATAGCTCTGATATGCTAAGGGTCTCGACCCATGCTCTATCCGGCCAAATCTTCCAGTAACAGCCTTTAGGTATCCTCATCGTCCAAAACCTCCTCGCCGTAATTGTCCTCCTCTTTCTTGTCATTCACCTTGACTCCACCCTGTGTCGGCAAAGCCTTGTCACGTTCCATCTCTTGTGTCAGGAATGCGTTGACCTCCTCCTGAAGCTTTGAAACCGATTTGCGCAATGCGGAGAGATAGGCGGTCTTCTCCTCCGTGGAGCAGGTGACCGAAGGTGCATCAAGAGGGTGCGCGAAGGTTGTTGTAGACTTGGGAGATTCGTAGTGGGCTTCCAGTGTCGCGACAGTCTTTGATCCAGCAGGTGCCATTGTAGTATTGGGTCGAGATAGAGAAGCAAGAGAAGGTCGATGATATCTGAGTCGAAGTTCTTCGTACTATCTTGGCTTACCTTAAGCGAACGGGAGATCGACATTAATTTATGGAACAATACAATCTTACAATCTTACAATACACGCTACCCCAGAGTTGAATTGAATCTTACATCACATACCGGTTCTTGAGGTCTTGTCCCCAAGTCGGGACATTGATGCCTTTCAAGGCTATTGCAGGCAGTTCCACTAAAATCATCATGAGGCAATAGCCAGATCAGCCTCCTTCCAGTACCTTATAAACGATCGGACAGCCACATCCTCAGCTACTTACACTATCATGAATACTTCGTCCTATAGACGGCCTGGTACCCGCACTCCTCTTCCTGCGATCACCTCAACCCAGGCTAAGTCACAACCCCAATTGCAACGGACTGAATCGTCGACAAGCGATTCTTCGAGTTCTTCACAAGTCACTGCGCTCTCTGCTGGCCAGCGCTCACCATACGTTCCGCAGCCGTCAACTTCTAGACCCGCTCTCGTTCCAGCTCCGTCCTCCAGCACAAGTGCGACATCGCTACAGAGTTTCTCTAGGTCTATGGTGCCTTCAACTCCGACAGATCTGCCATCACGGAAGAATTCTCCGTTGGCACTGCCTGACGTTCAGAGACATAGGGCACGGCAGCATTCTCAGGGCTTCTTCGAGCCTTCGCTTCCTACGGCATCACTCTCGGACCACTCCGCACTGTCAAACCTCACGGCCTCTCAAATCGCGGCCCAAGCTGCTATGCAACAGCAGACGGCAGCTCAACACATGCGGAAGCGTTCGCAAACTGTCCCGAATCCTCAGTCACCAACAGAAACCTCGTATGCCAATCGACAGCCGAGCTCTCCGCCACCTACACAGGATACAACCAAGAGGCACGGCCATGGTGGCATGATAGGGCAACATTATCATAATGGCTTGCTAGGCGGACTCACCACGGCCGCGACGACAGCCGCCAATGCTGCATTCCCACGTCACGCTACTCTGGCCGCAGCGCTGTCTCCTTCCGAGTCGCAACCGGAGAGGGAGCAGAAGTTAAAGGCGGAGAAGTCGAAGATGAAGCTGTTTTCCAAACCGATGCATATAGGAATCTCGCGTGATAGAGAACCTGACAGGAAGGACAAGCCTTTGGCATCACCAAATCGAATGGGACCGCCGGGCCCCAGCGGATTGTCAAAAACCATTAATGCGTCCAGCACCAGTCGGGTGGATTTGATCGCATCTGGCCCGTCTCCGTACTATATGTCCGCCAATGGCTCCACTTCCACGCTCGTTCCGAGCGATCGGCAGGTCACTTTCGAGAAGGAAAAGGCGCACAAGCATCACTTCTTGTCAAGGCAGAAGAACAGGCTCAAAGAGAAGGACGACCACCACCTACCGTTGTCCTCTGCCTCTAGCAATTCGAAACCACTAGATCCTAGCGCACCACAATCACTCTATTCCTTCGCCCCGGCCTCGCCCTCTGCCGCCACGTTTGCAAAGTCAATGAGTGGATTGGATCTTCGTCATGGAGGTCGTGCATTACGGGAGAGGAAGAAAGAGGAGAAAGCGTCTGCTGCTGCGACTACTAGCGCTCTGACGTTAGATACAAGCTACAGGGAGCCTGAAGGGTCACATGTGGAGAAGGCAGACTGGTTTGGACCATCATCGTTTTCAGCCATCACTGGGCAATCGTTCCTCGCAGCAGCAGCTGCTAGCAACGCTTCGATTTTTGGTGGCTCTCACAATACACAAGGTGGTGATGCCTTGTCACAACCAGGCTTGCAAGGCTTTGGGCTTGTTGGCATGACGCCGGACGATGCGTGGGATTTCCTCAAGGCAAAGCTATTCATCATCTTTGAGGGCGAGGATCTCCGGTTGCCGGTCGAGGACTTCAATCGACTTGTCAGGTAGGAGTTGTGCCATCAACCAGTTCTTTCTATAACCTGACAGCATGCAGTGTACACATCCAGCGCTGTGTTCAGAAACTGGCTCCTACAATAATCATTGAAGATCTTCGCGACCTTCTCCATACTGGCTTCTCCTCGCTCGATCATAACTTGCAAGGCATACCGGACGACCGACTCGTCCCACATCTCGTTGAGATGTGGTTGTTCGTATTCGGCACGATCTTGCCGTACATGCAAGCCGTCTTCTTACCTCTAGATCTTGAATTCAAAGGCCACGGATCGATCATGAGTTCTCGTGAAGCGGCCGAGTTCTGGGGAGCAACGCTGCACTCTTCGGAAGATGCTCTGGGCAACGATTTGGACGTGAGACGGATCGTGCTCATCGCCTTTCGTGATACGGTCATCCTGCCCCGTTACGAGTCGTTGAAGGCCATCTTCTCCAGACTCAGCCTGGAGAGCATCAACGCCGGCGTTGACTCCACCAATACGAGTCCTGCGGGCGGCCGTCCCGGAACTGCTGCAAGTCTCGACCCGGGATTCGCAAGCTTCAACTCGCAAGGTTCGACGCTGCTCGGCGGCTCCGACGGGGTGCGGAGCCGTGCGACGTCAAACACATCGGCGCCGGAATTTCCTTCATTCGCGTCACCGCGCTCGCGGCCCGTACTGGATAGCGGCCAAGTAACGGAGATGGTCGGCCGTATGTTACAGTGCGTGAGCGTGCTCGCCAGCGTCCAAAGTGGCGACGACGCCCAAGAGAAGATGCAAGGGTTGAGTAAGGAGCTGAAACTCAATTGGCTTGGAAGGGGCAGAACTGGGCGCAATCGACGAGGTTTCGTGGGTACGCGGATACGACCGCTTAGAGAAGGGAGTCCGACGCCTACGCCAAGTGCGGTGGAAGGCAGAAGAGACTCTATGTTATGAAAAGGATCACGGAACAGGATTCCATACGAAGAAGTTATGATATAATCTTTGTATTATTCTTTAAGAGAATGATTAGATGGCGTTGTCGTTCAACATCATATACCCAATTTCTAATTTATTTCCAAGGAACATCTACCTCTTCTCGCATTAAGCTCTTCCCACATTAACAGTTCAGGTTGTAAATGGGGTTAGAGTTGGCATCGATCACACCGAATGAGGGGTTGCTGGAGTAGTCCTGCAGTTGAAACCAAAAAGTGTGTGCCTGGGCAAAGGCAGAACAAGCGACCTGGGACCAGTACTGCTGCGCGTTGCTCTGACTCGCCACGGCGCTGCCCATCTGCTGGCCCGACACCGGCCAGCCCGACTCGGTGATCCAGACCCAGGTGCCTGGCTTAACACTGTTCACCACGTTTCTGGTGTCTTGCACGCTCTTCCAGAACACGTTGTAGGCATCATTGATATCCGAGTTCTGATAGTACGGGTAGCCGTCCATGCCGACGAAGTCGCACGCCTGAATCACCGCCGTGTTCGCCGGGTCCACCCACGCCGTCCACGTATCCACGTGCCCGACCTGTACGCCTCCCGCTCCCATTCCCGACAGTATATTCCTGACCTCGTTGATCTGGCCGGCCAAAGTGCTGGCGCTAGTATCATGACGGTACAGATCCTCGCTGCCGACCGAGACGCTGACGATCCAGCCGGTGCCGTGCGCCTGCACCGCCGCCTGCAACGCCGCCTTCTCCGCGTTGTAGTGGTCCGTGTTCTCCGTCCAGACGCCGACGAGCAGCTGCGTGCCCGTGTTCAGCGCGGCCGGCACGGCGTTGGCGAGCGTGTTGCAGTCCGACGACGCAAACAGCCGCGCGCTGGTGAAGTGGCCCGGCAGCGATTGCATCGAGCGGAAGGCCCGCTCCCAGTCCTGTTCGGTTTTGCAGGAGCCGTCCGGGTTGTTGGCCCCGATGTTGAAACCCTTCCAGTATGCTGACGCGGTCGAGAGGACGGCCGTCAGGGCGGCGAGGGTAGCGATTGAAGTCTTCATGATGATAGATTACAGATGGTGTAGATTCTTCAACGAATGACTAGGGAACAAGAAGATATACGCAGCTGTAGGAGGAGAATTGATACAGAGAATAAGTTAAGTTAATGATAAGCTGGGAAGGACGAAAACAAAAACACGAGGGCCACGCAGGTTGAAAACTCTTATGGCCTAAGATAAGATATTGCCACGCCTGATGTCATGCGCGGATGAACGGGATCGGGACTGCTCTGCATGCCTGACCCGATTAGTACGAGGTAAGGTAGTAAGGTACCTTAACGTTGAGGTATAAGTTAAGTTAACCCCGAGGTACCCGTATCGCTGCGGGAAGGCGTCAGGTATGAAGGTACAGTACTATGTCAAAAGTCTTTGTGAATTAGCCAAAATTACCCTTTTGCAACACAATGAACTATAAACTCACTGTCTTCTCACCTCATTCACAGCCATGCCACACACTTCATTGAAGCCCATATCAGACAATTCCTTTCATTATAAGAAATTGACCTCATATAAGCAAGAATTAATTGTGAATCACAGTTCTGAGAATGTCAGTACTGCAGAAATTTGAAAGGAGTTTTCAGTGTTAAAATTAATAATTAAATTAACAATTTCACAGATTTCTCATCTTAATTAGAGTGTCAGCAAGTCTCAAAGTGATCATTTAAAGTCTTGTTCAGTTCATAAACAACAACATATCATATGTACAGCTTAGATTAAGCTCAAGATTATCTATTAAAAGCTTCTTAAGTGAACAGAGATCAATTGCTTAAAGTCAACAGTATATTGAATATTTAAGAAGTATAAACTTATTAATTAATTTATGAAGAAGTATTCATTTCTACAGAAGAAGAATGTAGTCAAGAGATTTGTCTAAATGAAGAAACAGAATAATTAGATCTTTGATGAGTAATTAAAAGTGATTTGAATGAATGAGTATTCAGTGAAGTGAGATATAGATAAGAGTAGAAAGTGAGTGTTTTATACATTAATGAATAAGTAAAAGAAAAAGCACATTCAGACTGTTTTTAAGAACAAAAATGTGTCTGTAATGATGTGAGAAGCTTTCTGAGATGAGAGAAGATCAGATTTAAATTAAATGAAAAGAAATTTGTTAATTAAGAATAAAAGCTACTCAGTAAAGTCTTATCTTAAGATATTGAACAATAATCTGCTTAAAATCTGAATTCTTAGTCTCATCTTTATGCAGAACAATACATCAATTCATAATGTTGATGTTGTTAAGCTGTGATTTAAAGAGCATAACATAAACTTTATAAACTGACTCTTTTACAGCTTTAATCTAAATTCTATTAAACATCTCTGAGTTCATCTCAAAAAACTGATCTATAAAGTCTGTCTCAACATAGAAGAAGTACATAACAGTGATGAGAAGATTTAAAAGATTTTATTTAAAATCTTAAAGAAAGTCTGATCTAGACTTGATGAAGAGTTATTAATGATGTTAATAAAAAGCATGAAATTGAGAGTAAAAGTGATTATTGAGGTGAAGAGATGATACACTCAATATTAATTAAAAACTGAGATTGAGGATTTCAAATACTATATAATATTAACTACTATACAAAACTACAAGACTCTTCAGTATTTTGTTGAAAAGTTCTATATAATATAATAATGAGTGTTTTGGTGGGGTAACCCTGCTTGTGAAGACTTTTGACGTAGAACTGTAATATTAAATAATGTCTGATGTAACCTTATGGTATCTATTTTTAGAGCTCACGAGCTAAGAATTCTAACTTTCCAAGTTCCTACCTATAAGGTGCCTAATCGCATCATCGAGCTGCTAACGTGATAACGTTACCTGGTATGGGAGGCAGACAAAGCCTTGCGTATTGGTGCGTTGTGTGCGTTGCCATATGCCCATTTCTTGTACATGATGCCCTCGCTCTCCCACACCACACAATAACACTCTCAACAAGAGATCGTGGAGATCCAAAGTTGAAGTGCTCGCCAACGAAATGGAGCGACGTAGTCATCTTTTTTCTTGGGCAACTATACTGCACACGCTGCAACAGTCAAGTCTCTTCCTGGCGAGGACACTTGGGCCATGATAGCAGTGGTTGTCTCGTCATTGCTGTTTCCCGGTTCAGGCATTGTTAGAGGACTAGCTGCCATCAGCAGTTGGTCCAAGTTCGCCAAGTCACCCCTCGGGACCGCTGCACGGGCAGGGGCACTGTGTATGATTGTTAGATCGTCGAGTTGGCGTCCGCGGAAAGGAGATATTATCTCTGATGCGCTATTATTCAGCCCGGATGAGCCAGCTGGGAGTGAAAACCCAGGTATCTAGATCACATTACATTTAGCAACTAGAGAGAGATGAAGTAGCTAATCTAGATGTAGAAAATCAAGAGACTGTTTCGGTGGAAATTTACGATGTTCCATGGGTAGGCCGAGAGTCAAGCAATAATGTTGGCAGAGACCGAACCCTGCATGGAAGTGTTACACCGACGAACTTACCGAAGGGTTACCGACTCGCCGTTGTACCTGGGGATGCCGATTTCGAGGACTTTAATGGCACTGTGTCGTCTGACTATAGTGTTCTCAGATTGTGTGTTGCTCTAGGCCAAGCCATCTTCGGGACTGCAACACTATACCAGGCGCGCGGAGACCAGATCACTCAATATGGCTTTGCTGCATTTGGCCTGACTGTTGCTCCATATGTCATTATGTCCTTAGTCAACCTCATAGGAAATGCCATCACACCTGACTACGCTGCGATGTACCTTGTACACTCGCCCATCATGGACGAGGCTTTGCGACGCATCAGGAATGATCATGCTGCAGAAGATAGAGCTGAGGGGCAAGCGTGCACATTCGATGGTGTGATTGGCTCGTTGGGAAGAAAAGACGAATCGGTAGTAAAACTTGCCAGAGCCGATCAAGGTTGGACAATAAACTCCATATCCTTCACCGAGCCGAGTGATGGGGTACTCCAAGTCACTATCACTCCATCAGCCAACAGGCACATTGGAGGGGTCCCTCAAGCAGTGGCTTGTTCCAACTCTACTCAGATGACGGAACTTTCAGCACCCCAGGAACACAGTTATCCAGTTCAGCTTGAAGTCCCATCAGACACACACAACACTCTGCTTCATGAGGATAGAAGACACACTAGGGTTGTGCTTATTCCTTCAAGCCCGCCGTTCCGGAGCACCCGGACAGAGAAAGTGCTATATAGTATCGAGTCCATTCAGCCAACGAGAAAGGATGGGCCATGGAGCATTCAAGCTAGTGGTCCTGTTGACTATGGATTGCACTATCCTCTCTAGCTGTTGTTGGCGGCATTTCGAAATTTCAAGGCGGCACCATAAGCACCAAAGTGCAGAAAGGATTTACCATGGCATGGCTAGGATGTGGTATGCTTCTTGGACAGTTAGTTGTGCAGCTGAACCGTCTAGGAGATCGCCGAAAGGCTTCGAGAGTGTTTGGGGGTTTTATGCAAAGAGAGGCTGACCAAGCTTGGACGAGTCGGGTTGCCCTATTGTTTATTGTATGCTTGGGGTTACTCTACTGTGTGCCAGCGATCGGAGGAGCCGTTGTTGTTATACTGGAGATTGTTGACTATGGAACTTGTGTTCGTGTTTGAAGTGTTCAGCAAGTCCTGCGAGGTTTTGATACAATGTTCCCTTGTTATAACTGTCTTTTCGAACTACAATTGTTTAGTCTCAGCTGTATGTACAGAATGATATTGAGACAGTTTAGGTAGACCGACTAATCCGCTGTTCAGTAGTGAACATGAAGTAAAATTTTCATCCAGGGAAGACAATAAATGGGCAAACGTTGAAGGCACAAATCAGTACGTGAGGACTTCTGTAAGAGTCGCGAGCCTAAGAAAAATTTCAAGCAATAAGGACCTCGCCTTCAGGATGTGCAACCATGTGGAGCCACAGTTGGGGTGCCTGCACCGCTCGCTCGAGTATGGTTGTGCAATTCGTTCTTGCAAGTAATCCGTAGAAAACGACAACGCAGACATACCCAGCGCCGTGTAGCTCCAGTAATTCGCGGAGAGTAGCTCGGATTGTAGAGCGGGTTTGCCCTGGATGCTGGCGAAATTCCTCCAGCATATCTAGGTATGTGTCCCAACATTCTTTCACCCTTCTGGTCATGACATCCAAGTCAGGGTAGGCAGTTGAAATGAGGGCCGCAGAAGCGTCTGTGACGAGATGGGTTGATTCAGCACCAGCGATAATTCTTGTGGCACATGTCCTCAGGGCCGGAATCGCGGATTCGAACTCATCAAAGCTATCTGGTTTTTCGTCTAATACACGAATGAAACCGTTCATCAACTGCTGCGCAAAGTCGCGGATATTTTGTAGCGTGTTGATGTTCTCTTCACTTATGAATCTGATACAATCGGCAACACTCAGACCTGCCGCGGATGTCATATTGTCAAGTGTAGCGATTATCCAGAGATCGTCTTCAGAGCCATGCTCCCGCTCGTACATGCTTTGGTAACCTTCTGGCGTCAATCTGAGTTTACCCTGGGCGGATCGACGAACGGCGTCAAAATCGTCATTGCTGAGGTGATGCGCAGGTGAATGGTCCCCTTGCCCCAATGGGAAGAATCGTACTAATGTGCGAAACCCTTCGCTCTGCAATGTGAAACGGCCAACTGAGGTGCGAATCTCGGTGACATCATGATGCTGGGATACTGAGTTGAAGAACCTGCAGATCAATCTTGTCAATCCCGATCGAGAACATTTAGAAAGGTAGGGCTGCTCGGGAGAGCCCAATTCGTTGACATTTTTGTCTTCGAATTGTGCTTGAGTGTGCCTCCTTTGGCCAGGCAGGATTTCAAGAAGATGCGCGAGATTGAATGTGGACGAGATGAAAGAGCTTCCACAAGGATGGCTGTTAGCATCGGGAGTGATCTCAGGAAAATCTGACTTCTGAAAGGATGGGATAGACACCACTAGGCCACCCGATGCCGAGTCGAATCGGAGTCGATTTCCAGACATTTCGGTTTGCAACAGGGCTGAAAGAGCGGGCTGTAGTTGGTCGAGCATTCTGGAAATCAAGTCTTTCTCACGTGGCTGCTGCAGCTGAGTGGCGCAGGTATCTACTTGACTCCATTCATGAATCAAGTACTCTTCCGTTGCCACCTTCGTCCTGTCTAATTCCTTCCACTCCTCGAGGCCCACCTGCTCAAGACCATTCTGCACATTGAATCGAAAGTAGACTTGGTTGACTCCGTACTTGTGTTTCATTTCTTCTTTGAACTCTCGAGCAGTCTTCTCTGTGTCGGTTGCCATACCTTTGAGAGACTCAAAGAGTGGCTGGATCGTTCTACCGATGTCCCTAGACGCAAGTATGCCAGTGCCGACACTGACAATGCATCCAATTTCTCTAGACGCTGGCCATATGTGCCTTGCTTCCTCCACCAGGAGCCGAATCGGATTGTTGTATCCCAATCCACCATCGACGTAGGCCGTCGGTGGTCTTCCAATCACCATTGGAGGAAAAAAGGTCGGTGCCGCTGAAGTAGCTCGACAGGCTTGCCAAATCGGACAGTCATCAACCATATTCCAAGGACTCTCGTAGCTTCGAAATCGAGAAGATTTTCCTAGTTTTTCCGAAGTCACACAAACGAAGCTATTTCCATGCTTAGCTCGGTCCTAGCGTTGACGGTCATATGACATACACTTTACATTCAGGTATGGCATGATCTCGAGATGCCTCAAATTTGAACACCGTGTCTTCGCCCCTTGAAGCCCTGACGCCAAGGTGTTTCCGTACCAGTCTTTTCACAGCCATCTCCAAAGGCACTGGATCAAAACGATGCTTGCCCTTTGCCACCTTCACCAGTCTGCCAACGGTGCTGCCAGACACAATGTTCTCAACAGGAAAGATCTTGGGTGCCATGTCGATGTATTCGTTGATGCATGTGTCGATGTCCATTCGAAGGGTCCCGAGCATGACGGCGATGAGCCTGTAAGTATTAACACACAGAGCTATATTGAGACTATTCTGTCTACTCGCCCTCCGGTGGAAGTGCCTGCAATGAGGTCGAAGTATTGACATGGCAGAAGTGGACGTGGTGTCGTAGCGTCTACTTTGGCGTCAAGCGCCATCATGATGCTTCTTAGGATGTACAGACTCGAGAGTCCACGAATACCACCGCCATCTAAGATGGAACTCGTTATCTAGTCAGCCTACTTTCACGCAGCTTGTAAGTATGCGATCAACTGACCGATGGAGAGGAGCCTGAGCGGTCGGTGAGGGTTTTCCATGGTGAAGAATTACAAGTTGTGAAATCGGTTCATCGCATTGGCACCATTGCTCTACTGTATGCAGCGGTCTCTATCATTAGTATTGAGGGGCTTCCGTGATCCCACATTATATACGATGTAGGCGCTGAAGACAGTAATCAGGCAAGGCTGTGCTCAGCTGAGTTGTCGACCAGGAAGGCTAGGTCCGCACCTCTTGGCCGAGGTACTTAAGGTACCTCGCCGTCGTCTCTTGGCCCTCTCATTATTATTGGTCTTTCGCAAACTGCCGAAACTGCCAAAGGTTTTCAGCAGTTTGACAAGACAGAACAGTTCAGATCAGATTCATAGTTCTTTTGTCTAATGTAGTAACATAATTTCATGACGATGTTTTGACAGCTCAAGCTCCTTATACCATCATTCATAAAGTCATTAAAGTCTGGCTTTCCAAGGCGTCACGTCTTTTACTCACGCGCTTGTTTGTCTGCATACTGTACTATCTCTAGCTCAGTGCCAGCGGCTTTATAAGCTGCTCAATGTCTAACCTTCCAGCATCAGGTTGTAAGATGGAGGTGGCCAGACTGGTCTCCGGGGCACTTTCACTCGCCTCTCTTTTCTAGACATGTGCAAGATTTCGGCGCGGGGGCGACATGAAGTCGATCTGGAAGATGCCAATATAGAACTGTAGAGCGAGAAACAGATCCGGACGGATACCAAACACAAGTTGGATCGCATATCTTTGCAAGGCCAAATTGAGGTCCTCGCTCCAGCCATCCTGACGCGGAACAAAGGGCCTCCTGGGAGAAATTGAGAGAAATCAATGTCAAGAATGTCCCGACTAGCCGGAGCGTTGCTGAACAACCCCCGACCGAGTCCAAGCCTACCAAAGGGGTGATGAAGCTTGTGCCGAGGACGTCTTACCGAAAGGTTCAGTGGGTTGCTGGAGACAAGGCGCTCCTAGACAACCATTTCAGCCAGTTGCGCTACTTCACCAACGCCGTCTTGACTTTGGCGACTTCTGAGGCCGAACGCGCCGGCCTACTTGCCCAGGCATGCCGCGATCATCTCCCGCGACGATGTCCAGTTCACAGCCTTAGCGCTGGCCTGTCGTTCTGACACCCAGACATTGCCTACGCGGCCAGTGTCAAACACTTGTTGATACACCAAACAGGGAATAACCAGGCACCTCAAGATTCTGTCCCATCCTGGCGACATGGTATTTCGGTTGAAAATATCGACTGGGCGGACCCGGGAAGGCTGAGCCATGTGGTTCGCAAAGAACGGGCTCCTGGACTCCTCGAGGGAAAGGATTGGAGTGTGGGCTTCCAGAGAAAGGAGACAGCGTCAACCATACCAGTCCTTGTCGAGTGGAGAGGTCCGTTTATGAGCCGATGTCTCGCAAGCCCTATCCAGTCTCGTCATGGTAATCTTTGTCGAGTGCTTCGCACGATGTACGAGGCAAACACGGAACTAATGGCATCGACCTCACCTCCGATAGCCGCCACCGCAGAGAGGAGCGTCAATTTCAAAATGTTGGAGTGTTAGGGCTGGACTTTCACTTCCGACACCTTCAAGAAAATTGGCCTAGTTTTCCGTTACCCCGTCCTCCATTCTCGTCACCTGCGATCCCTCAAAGAAATGATCATCAAAAACCGGCAAAAGGGCTCTCCGTTTGTGCGTGAGCTCGGAAACAGGTTCGAATTGGCCTTCAATGTCACTTCAGCTCTTGCCAACATTCTTGCTGTTCGATGGTTCACTGCGCCGTTCGGAGCAGTAGCGTTGCTCTTCGACCAACAATATCCGCCAAATATACCTGGTCGGTTTGGCCTATGCCCGGGAAGAGGACGCCCGCAAAGAGTTTTCCAACATGCGGGAGCGTCCCGACTCCGGATTCTACCGGCCACCAAGGCCCGTGCATTTGGGGTCTTCGGAGAGTGAGAGTGGTTTGTCAGACAATGAGGTTGCCGGCAAATGCATGCCCACAGCCGGTAGATGGCTGGAGCTTGAGCCAATCTAGATCGACATATTTGGCCTGGGAATCGTTCTTTTGGAAATTCGCCTCTGGCAGACCGCTGGGAGGCTCCTGAAGTCTACTAAGAGCGCAAACGCATATCATTTTCGTAATCACGGTCTTCGGGACAGCGTTGACCGTCTTCTCCCGCGTTCCGGAAAGACGTACCGTGGCGGTTGTAGAACAATGCTTGAGGCCCCGACGTCTGGGGGTCAAATGGGGTTGGAATGAAGCTTGCCGGGCTGTTGACGAGTCTCAAGGAATGTAAAGCATAGAGAATACAAGCCCAAAAGACCAAGACAATAAGATCTAATCACAGCTATCCTCTTCGTCCGAAGAGTTCCTAATACGTGGCCCGTCAGCTTCGTGGTTGTGGTGGATGTAAGAAGTCCTAGCATCTTCCAAATGTCCGCCACAACGCTGCTCCCCAGCAACGCCATTGGCCGTGTCGCCAGAGTATCCAGTCTCTTCACCGCGACTATCCGTCTTCACTGCAGCGTCAGCATCATCGTCACGGTATCTACTCTCGCCGTCCTCCACTTCCTCCCTTACATTCTCTTCAACGTCGACCGTATATTTCGTGCAGCCATCGACTTTCAAGATTCCAAATTTGAACTTCTCGTCCCAGGTCTATATTTCGCGCAACAGGGCTTCCGGGCTCAGCTCGTCAGCGTGTGGAATCCTTTCCTTGATTTCTCAACCAGGCTACCCTGGGCAAGAAGAAACAAGCTGCTGAGTAAAGGCTCCGGGGAGAGGGGCAGGCCGATAGGCCTTCAGGACTCTTCCCAGCGTACCTAAGGTCCCAGCCCAAAGAACGATGAAGAGAAAGAGAACCACGGCCACCGGCTTGTTGACGTCTAAGCCGGACCCGATGCGACGCGGTTCAAACTGGATGGATTCGAGGGCAGGCTGTTTGAACAGGGCTGCGCCATTTGCAAGAGCGGAGAGATGGGTTGAGAAGACGGCGGAGGAGCCTCGACGGAGGTTGCGGATATTCAGACGGGAGGTGCTGGCGAAGGTAGAAATTGGCGAGAACGCCCTTCACTTCTGCTGGTGCTTCTTCGGACACACTAGAGGTGATTGTCGACGAGCTCCTTGCCAGAGGTGCAGAGATCGATGCCATCGCAATGGGGCATCCGCTGTCCGTAGACCTAGACATCTTACCACTCCCCCAGGCATGCCGGCAGAACGTGCGGCTGGTCGCTGCCGATTTGACCTGGTCCTGAGGCTTTTACAGCACAAGAACATTGTTCGGCCATCCAACGGATGCGTAGCGCGACTTATTCTTGTCTGGGCACTGCGTCTGCATGATATCCCGCTGCAGCATTTGATTCTCCAACATGAGACACAGGACACTGCATCAGTTAACAGAGACTTGTCGCCAATGTGGAAGACGACTTGGTTGTATAAGGGCGAGGAAACAAATCTGGTGGATGCAGCATGTGCTGGGTGGGTTACAGGGACCGGGACCAACCGCGGTTGGGATGTGCCTTTCGAAAATCTGGCTGGCATGCTGCAATGGCTCCGAATATGTCACTGCCCTTCGGCAATCCTTAGCCGGCGTCGTCGGTATGCCGAATGACCAGCAACCCTACACCGGAGAAAATGGTAGACAAATCCATATGGTGGACATTCAGTGAATCATTCTATAAGCCATTCGCCATGCTTCTTCGTCTCAAAGTCGAGAAGACCGACGGCCATCAATCACGTCTACACAACATCGATCTGTTGAAATGGAAGTTGAAAGCTAACAGTTGATGTCCAATGTGGGGGCAGTACGTTCAAGCTCACATTTGGCAGGCCAGCTCAGACTGTATATTTAATTGATCGGATCTTCTAGGTACTCTGATGAGGGAGCGAGGTACATTACTACAGCAGGCCATAACGTCTGGCGATAGGGCCATGTTTCGTTTGCTGCTTCGATAACGCGTTACTTTAATGCTCGCCTGCCTGCACCGATCAGAGATGGTGACGGCTTGTGTCTTTGCCATGTGTTTAGCATCCCTGGAGCCAATGTCAACGCCTAATCCCTTATAACCTACTTTGTACGCCGAAGACAAAGACCTACGGTTCGCGTAAGTTACCAACTCCCTGCTCAAGAACGGCGTATACCTTAAGGAACTAACACGTTGTCCAGGGACGGGTTGTGAAAGCTTAAGGTTCCTTTTATATCGCATATTCTTTGCCATGTTTGACCAATCTATCGCCATTGCCCACACACGTAACAGGGCGGAACAGTCAAGCCAGCCAGTGAATTATCTGCTTAATGAGTATCCGTTGCCAACGGAGAGGTCCAGCCCAGAGCTCGTCCACGTCATTTTTCAGTGTCACTCCCGGTTCTGGCTCGTCCATCAGTCAGCGCGCATAACCGACAGAGAAGGAAATGCCCGTCGGCTGCTTTTCAAGGTGTGCAGGGAACATGGCGCGGTCTTTCTCAACCAAAACCTCTTGCGCTACCTTTGTAATGCTCCTGCCGACTGCTTGCATATTCGCGTCCTCCATGGTCTTATTGTTGAGGAAAACAACATGCTAAACCTGCGTGGTTTCCAACTTGACAATATTATTGACGCACAGTCGTAATTTATCAAGGTATTATATCTTGCAGTCGTGTTTTTTATTCATATATCGCCAAGGCACCTAACCCTAAGTCATTTTCCATGACCAATGCATGACTTTGCTCCGATACCTACCTAAGTTTATTCCGGGTTTCTTTTACACCTTAAGTTACCTACCAGGTAGTATGAGCACACCTGTGCCCCCGTATGTATCAATAGCCTGTTAGCAAGCTTCATGAATCATATCTGTGATGTCTTTATTCATTGCAATCTATCAAACATAAGACTCTGATAATACACTCTCTATTACGTCTATATTTCTGATGGGATTGAATCGTTGTGTATATGACAAGTCACTTCTGCTCACTTCTTCTATCTGAACGACAAAAGCCACTTCTCCTCACCGTTTCTAATGGGAACTCTTCTTCGGCCACGCTGACCAGGCCGCAGTCACCACGGCCTTTAACCCACCTGCGACCCACAAGGCCCCTTGGATCTTCCCCGTCTTCGACGTTAGCCACCCGCCGGCCACAGCCCCTGCCAAAATTCCGAAGAAGGCTAGCATCCTTCGATTCCTCTTCACGTTGCTTGGTACCCCCGCCAATAGCTGGGGATCGCTCACCAAGTCACACAAAACGCTCGTAATCACCACGGACGGAATCTCGCTCAGACTCAGAGCACGGCTGGCAACGATCTGGCCGGCGGATTGGAAGCTCAGAAGGGCGATGGGAAGTGCTTGCCGCCAGTCGATGTCGGAAGGGATGGTGGCGAGGGTGCCGTCGATCACTTCTGCTTGGATGAGAGCTGCGGTGATGACGATGACGATCGTCTGCAGGAGGAAAGAGGCGATGAGCGTGCTGCGACGGAGAGGGGTCAAGAGGCGGTGGAAACGCGAGAAGAAGAAAGAGCCAAGGACGAAGCAACCGACGGATATGAGAGATTTGGCCCAGCCATACGGTTTGTTGGTCGTGTGGCCGGTGGAGCCGCCGAGGCCGATGAAGATGGTGTTACCAGTCTGCATGGACACAAATGTGCCATAGGCTAGACATTCCGACCGATCAGATCGTGAAGCAACATACGGTCTAAGGCCCAGGAACAAGGGCTTGCTACTGACCATAATAGATCGTGCTATCAAGAAAGCCCGAAATCAAGCAGCACAAGAGCATCAAGGCATCTGCGTGGGCTGTCGTGACTTCGGCAAGGAGGTATTTCTTCGCTTGCATCCCATGCTTCCTCCGTTTATTGTCGAACATCGAACGTCTCTGCTGCGGTCCAAACGAAGGACATGCTCGCTCGGTGTCGTTCTCTGCTGATGGCCGGCCAGATAGCTCATAAGGACCACTCCTGTTCTTCGAGGTACTCTCATCTGCGACTACGTCTTCCGGAGCCATGTCGTTGGCAATCCTGAGTGGCAAATTTCTGTCAAGGCGATACAGACATCACAGACGACATGGAGAGAGGAGGGCATCGCTTTTTCACTCAAATTGCCAAGACAGCATTCGACTTAGATGAGTGAAGATCGCTCGGTCGACGTCCGATAGGAATCCTGGCTGTGGCGGTGGAATACAGCAAGGTATATCCAAAGATATCACCAGAATGGACCCAGACCAGGTCGTTGACGGAATATCCCAGAGTATTGTACCGAATGGGCCAAGAGGACAGTGACAACAACCCACTTTCATTCCACTGCAGATATGAGTATGCTCAGTGCCAATCAGGATACGGTCTTGGAACACATGTCGCTCAACAGAAGCATGAGATGAGGCAGAGATGTCCGAGTAACGGAGTTGTTTGTTTTGTTGGATCACTACCTTACCTTACCTTACCTTAGGTACATATGCTGAGTTCGTTCTTGATGCATGTACGAAAGACATGCAGCCGGTAAGAATCTGCGGGTTGAATGGAGAATGGACGTGGGGGTAAAGGTAACGTTAAGGTACTCCGGTTACTCCGTTGGTGCGATATGAAAAGGGGACGAACTTTAAGGTTCGGCAGGGCCCGCAACGCCACGATTACGCTATGCTCAGGCCAAGTACTCCGTACCTTATTCAGGTACCCGAAGGTACCTAGGTACTCACCTACCTTGAAGGTAACTTGCCTACGAATCGTACCTTCTTACCTTGCCTGGTATGCCTTGGTGGGCAAAGCAGGCTCACGAAACACGTAAGATCAGGATTGAGGTTCTTGCAGAGACGGGGATGCATGGATGCATGGATGCAGACCCTCCTCCGTCTCTCATGTTGCTGCTTACCTGGTATCTTACCTCTTACTACCCTGGCAAAGCTCGCAACGTGAGTGATTTCAATCGAGACCACTTCACTCATTGATCCACGTTCCTAGAGAGGCACACGCGGTAGGGTAGTTGGCTTCCGCTTCTCCGTCTCTTGAATTTCTTCGTTGATGACGCTACCAGACACATGCGGCTCACTCTTCGCCGGCGGGGTTCAAAGGTCCAAGGCCCAAGGTCCAAGGTCCTAGGTCCAACTGTTGTGAAACGCTGCAAGAGAACCATTCTGGCTACCTTGGTCGATTTCCCGCCTTGCCCTCATCAACCTCATGTCTACATTCTCCCTCGACAAACACACAAACAGACTGATACCCACCTTATCTGCTCTTGGCAAAGACGGCATGACTCTGCTACCTGCCTTATCGAATGGGCTTCGCATCGATCTCTCCTCAATCTACACAGTGACATTGCTGAGAAACCAGGTCCCCCATGGCATTGGAGTGTGCTCGCCTCAGCAGTGAAGAAAGGTGGGTCTTGGAATTATCGGTGTCATCAGTAGTTCAGTCTCCACAACGATCGACACAGCCAGGTGATTCACCTCAGGGAAGATGCCTCAGGTAAGTGGTTATAATCCTTTTCTCCGAAGGTCCGAATGTCGAGATCCATGGTTCATCGGTGGTCAAGCGCTTGACGTTGAGATGGGGGTCCGTTGAGGATAGTCCCCAGGAACAGTTCGTTGAGTACGCCGATGGCATTTTGTCTTGTCCTTCATCATCGGTTGGGTCTCGCATTCCTTCACGATAGTGCATATGCAGCAGCATATGCCGAGTCTTAAATCTTTCATCTATGTCAGTTGATGCCAAGCATTCGTAATCTTCAGAAGAGGTCATCAAGGCTGGGGATCCTGGGTCAAAACAGAAAGCACTCTGGCGATAATTGAGAAGATGGTGTGCTCATATAACCCTTCAGGCCACCATGCTCGAGATGGAGCGGCAACGCCGCCGCTGTTCGGAGATTGGCGTGACTTGGCTTCGCCGGGTGATATCATCAGCTTGAGATGTCCTCTGAGGAAGACATATAAGACCTCGCTCTCTTCCCAAGGGGTCTGCTATCCAGTTGATCAAACCACTTCTATTTGGCAGACAGTCATCCGGTCTCTGATATTACAATCATATCCGTTCTCAGAACGTCCTCAGTAACCGAACATGACACCGGAAGATATCCTTCTCTCCATGACCGTTACCAACGGTATCAACGGCGAGACTATCACCATGCCTGCAACTATGCACCAGAAATACGAGACTGTCATCGCCCCAACGAAGGACAACCACGGTCACGAAACGATCGAGAACCCAACAGCAGATGGGCACGTAAACGGCTCTTCCACTCCAGGCAACTCTCATGAGCTGAAAAGGAACTCAACCTCTTTTCTAGTTCTCAATGAAGCTATCAAATCGACACAGGTCTCCGTCCAGAACGAAGGCGAGCCACTTGCTCTACCAGTCCGCCCCATGGAGCGGAAAGGTGACTTGACCTCTTCTCTTGCGCCCAGCAATAGTCATGTGGACGAAGACCTTCTCCCTCCATGTACAAGACTCCAGCGCTTCCTGAAAGAGACAGACGATATTCTCGTGTGTCCAGGTGTCTATGACGGCTTCTCGGCTCGTATTGCGCTTTCCGTGGGCTTCAAAGCAATGTACATGGTATGTGGGCTTCGATTGATGTCGTGCATCCCTCGAAGTATCTACTGATGTCCACCCAGACAGGTGCCGGCACGACGGCTTCCCGTCTCGGGATGGCCGATCTGGGCATCGCTCAGCTGCATGATATGCGCGAGCATGCCGAAATGATTGCCAACTTGGACCCGAGAAGAACTCCTCTGATCGCAGACATGGACACAGGTTATGGCGGTGCGTCCTCTACATCTACCCTCTCCGTCATCTCCACATTTCTGCCCCCTGTCACGGCATGCCATGATCCTTGCTGAACCATCCGACTTAGGTCCCATCATGGTCACCAACTCCGTGAACCAATACATCCGTGCAGGCGTTGCAGGCTTCCACATCGAAGACCAAGTGCAAAACAAGCGCTGCGGCCACCTGCAGGGCAAAAAGGTCGTCGACGCCGAGGTCTTCCTTTCGCGCATTCGCGCCGCCAAGGCCGCCAAAGACCGCGCCCGCTCGGACATCGTCCTCATCGCTCGCACGGACGCGAACCAGCAATTCGGCTACGACGAATGCATCCGTCGTCTCAAAGCCGCCCGCGACATCGGCGCCGACGTCGGTCTGCTCGAGGGCTTCACCTCCAAGGAACAGGCCCGACAGGCCGTGCGCGACCTGGCGCCGTGGCCGTTGCTGCTGAACAGCGTAGAGAACGGAACCAGTCCGCTCATCACGGTGGACGAGGCGAAGGAGATGGGCTTCCGCATCATGATCTTCTCGTTCGCCGCCCTGGCGCCCGCGTACACGGCCATCAAGCAAGCTTTCGAGACGTTGAAGTACAAGGGTGTGACCGGGACTAAGAAGGAATTGACGCCAAAGGTCTTGTTCGAGGTTTGCGGCTTGCAGGACTCGATGCAAATTGACGCCAATGCGGGAGGATTGGCTTTCGCGGGTGGCGTGTAGGCAAGCTGGAGTCGGCCACAAGCTGTTACTGGGTCTTTTACTGGACACTAAATTTCACTTTGCACTCTGAATAATTCCTGATACTGCTCTTTTAACCAGTCATGATTCTTGTCCCTTGTCTTTCTGTTCCCTATACTGTAAACTTGAGTGGTACTATTGAAATATTTCAAAGCTCACCGGATTCAGGTTCTTCCGCTTCCCTCTACTGAATAACCAACACCTACATCATCACTCATCAACCTCAAACTATATCCAACAGCCCCAAGCTCTTGCCTGGTAGCTCTACAGCATATCATCCTTCCTTCACTGTCGACCAGCACAGTCGGGTCCCACATCTCCCTGCACAGGCTGGTTCCATCCGCACGTGTTTCTCCCGGAACGAATAAATATGCCTTCGATAGCAGTATATATAGCGTAGCCTAAATGCACCCCTAGCAACTTGTTTAGTCAGAATTCGGTTGTGGTTGAGTGTTACAGTCACTCACCCCATGAAGGTAGATACCTTATTATTATATTGTACAACTATGCCATTCTTGGGCTGGCAGTACTTCAAGTACCTGGACAGTTGGACATGAAAGATTCTTTCTTCAGTTCCAGTCACGGTCGCCAACCTGAGCTGCTGCTGCCACACTTTGGACTGCGCTAACTTACACATACATTATCGAGTGCAGCAATTTGACAGTACGGGTGGAACATCAGTAAGAAAGAGCCTACAAGTAGTCCATCCTTCGTGCGAAAGGAATGCATTATCTATCACAGATGATTGTGATTGGTTCGAATCCTGGAATTTGTCTGCGTTACAGTAAAAAGGATGAGCAAGCACGCCAAGGTTCCACTTGTTCTGTGAACTGGCTGTATGTACAAGGTTCGATTTCTGGTGGGACACCACAAAGGTAAGGTGAGTTCTGAAGGATAGGTCCCGAGAACAAAGCGAACTCATGAGAGTACAATGTTTAGAAGAGAAGGAATTGGAAAAAAGCAAGTTCCAAGGCAGATGGAGATGCAAGGAGCCACCTCATTCGACCTTCGCAACATTGCGCCGTTTTACGTAACAAGGCCAGTTCCTGGGCAAAGCGACGAACCAGCCCTCGTAGGTCCATTCCTGCTTGGGATCGACCTGCTCGATGTCATAGTCGCGTAGGAGAGTTGCTGTGATCTTGGAGATCTCGAGGTGTGCGAGGTTACGCCCGGGACACTGGTTGTAACCAGCTCCCCACTGGTAATGCACTCATTAGACACGCAAAGGAGGGGAGCACTGGGAGGTGAGGTCAAGGCTGACGTGTATGAGGTGTTTGTCCATCACCCGAAGCCTCTCTTGCTCGAGCCATCGCTCGGGATTGAACAACTCGGCGTCTTCACCGAAAATGTCCGTGTTGCGGTGGATGACCCACGGACTGACGCTGAGGAGAGACTAAAGGGTCATCAGAACAAGAGCCTCACACGGAGTTGAGGGCGAGGGATATGCATACTCCTTCCGGGAAAGTCCGTCCAGCTATAGTGACGCCTTCTTTTCCAGCCACACGGGGCAATCCAAAGGGCACGGCAGAATGAAACCGGTAGCCTTCTTTGATCTACGAAACGAGTTAGGGAGTGGCAGCATTGAACATGAGGAGGATAGCTTACACAAGCCTGAAGGAATGGAAGCTTTTGAGCTTCCATGTGGGCGACGATTGGCGACAGTTTGCCGTGACTTTGTGCGTCGTCAAGCTCCTCCCGGAGACGATTCAGATGTTTTGGATTCCGCAGCAGGTAGTAGAAAATGGACTGCAGCGTGGTGCTGATGGTATCAGCACCGGCAGCAATGTTTGAGACGGCAGCGGCGAGAATTTCCTTTTCTTGCATGCGATCCGGGTGGGTTCGCCTCTGTTCCAGCCACTGCTCCATCATGTCCTTGCGCACCTTCTCATTCTTCTTGCGGGCTTCAACGGCAGCCAGACAGGTGTCAAAAACATGATTGGATGGTTGCAGGTTGAGCCAGCCGATGATAGGGTTTCCAAGAAGGATCCCATGTAGCCAGTAGGCATGTCCGATCAGACTGATATAGAGAACGAGCTTTCGACTGTTGGCAATGGCACCACCAATGTCACGGCCCTGCTCGACGAAGCCGAAGCGTTTCGAAAAAGTGATCTCTCCCACAACATCAAAGGCACAGAAGTTGAACCAGCGGTCCAACTGGACTTTCTCTCCCATCTGAGACATCTGGTCCAGCCTACTTTCGAATAGTTCGATGATACTATCAACGTATGGCTCGGCCTTCACCATATTGCTGAGAGCATAGCCGGATGCAATGTTTTTGTTTTTTCGCACATGTTCCTTTGGGTCCAGTTCTGACATCTGGTTGGTATAATTGTGATCCGGGAGAGCAAAGGCCAGATAGAAATCGCCCTGCAGCGGCGTCAGTCGAGACACTAGAGTCCAAGTGTGTCTGTGGGCAACGAGTAACCGCTTACTTTGCGAAGTCTGCTGAGAAGCAGTTTGTCCACCGCTTCCGGATCGCTAACACTGACTTCGTTGTGGGTGATACGGACAAAGGTGCCTGCCGTAAATGCAACGTAAGAGCGCATGTCAGTCACGAAGAACCGGATCCGAGCAGTTTGACAGGATGGAAGGACAGAAGGGAGGTAGCTACCATGCTTCTTATGCAAGGCAATGGTCTTGTGCTCGGGATGACCTTGGATGATTTGCCAGAGTTTCCAGAATATCGAAATAGTGGCAAAGAAAGGACCTGGGATGTCGCTGACTGGGGTCATGTAACGTCGTCTCAGGGCAACCTATCCGAGAGGACGGGTTCATTTCCACTGGAAATGCGACAGACTCGGCTAGCGTCGGGGTTCAGGCTAACCGAAAACCGTCGAATCTCGGTGGGAATGAACAAGTGGGAATGAAGCTTGGG
>JAABUY010000653.1_pt1 | contig 57433 bp, 58 predicted proteins | sample 5560271 | NCBI WGS metagenome assembly JAABUY01 (sample SAMN10711886, study PRJNA513374) | rock metagenome | isolation source: Antarctica rocks | place: Antarctica: Victoria Land, University Valley | reverse complement strand
AAGCCCTGCACGAACCGGCACAGCAACAGTAGTACGGGCGCCAGGACACCCACCGCGGCGTAGCTCGGCAAGATGCCGATGGCGAACGTGCCCCCCGCCATCAGCAAGATGGTGAACGACAGGACGAACTTGCGGCCCCGTTGGTCCCCGAAACGACCCATCACGATCCCACCGACCGGACGGACCAAGAACGACACCGCCAGCACCGCGTAGGTCGCCAGCAACGCGGCCGTCGGGTCACCCTTGGGGAAGAACACCAGCGCCAACACCGGGGCCAGATAGCCGTAGATGCCGTAATCAAACCACTCGACAAAGTTGCCCACCATCGAGGCAACCACCGCCTTGCGGGCAGCCGCCGCGGTCGTCACCCCGCGGCCGGGTTCTGGTGGCTCCGTCAATGAAACGGTGGAGTTACTCATGAAGATCCTCGTTTCCCTCCGACGAACCACCTGGGCTCGGGAGACTGGGATGGGATGTGCTGGGCGGGTGCACGCCCGGTATCCGACTACTCAGAAGCCGTGCGCGATGGCCGACCTTGTCGCCGAACGGGACACCGATCGGTGTTCGCTGGAACTTGACGCCTCATCGGACTACTCCTGTCCTGTGAGTTCGGTCACGCTGAGATAGGAAGAACGTATACGTATGTGTAGCGGGCCGTCAAGAAGAAACTTGGCGGCGGCTTCGTACGAATACGGCAGTCGCTTCGTCCCGGTGGAAGCCCAGAACGCTGACTCTTGGGTCGCGGCGTGCAACCCGTCAGGAGGAGGTGGGAGGACGTACGAGCATTTCCTGCAGTGCGGAGGCGACGCGCTCCGGCGCTTGCATAGGGCTCATGTGCCCGACGCCGTCGAGCACCACGTGCCGCGCGTTGGGAAGTCCCTGGAGCAGCTCCACCTGCCGCTGGAGGGGGCAGATTCGGTCTGACCTTCCGCTGATCACCAGTGTCGGCATCACAAGGTCACGCAGGTATGGACGGGCATCCGGCCGGGTGGCCTGTGCGAGGAGTTGACGCCGCAAGCCGGCGGAGCCGACAGCAAGCGCCATCTGCTCCCACCGCGCACGCAGGATCTCGCCGGCGGGCCCGTCCACGCCGACATTCGCCGCGGCCTGTTCGGCCACGATCAATCTGAACTCGCCAGCGTCGCGCCGGGCGCCGAGCTCGGCCCACGCCTGGAGTTGCTCGGACGAGCCGGGCAGTGCGCTCGCATTAAGCAAAGCCAGATGGGTGACCCGCGTCGGCGCCCGACGTGCGACCTCGAGTGCGACGATTCCGCCGAGCGAGTGACCGACGAGCGCAAACCGTGGGGGGGCGGCGGCCAGCACCCGTGCGGCCAAGCCCGTGATGCTCTCCTCGGCGTCGATGCACAACAGTCGCGGATCCGGGTGTTCGGTCAGCCCAGCGGTCACGTCGTCCCAAAGCGCCGGGGTGCCCAGCATGCCCGGCAGAAATACGACCGGTGGCCGCGCACCTTCCCTGCTACTGCTCCCAGTGGGCCGGTAGCCGCTGGTCGCGGTCGGCGCGGCGGCATAGGTGGCTTTGTCCGGCGCCCGGCGCCGGGTAGTGGGAAGCCAGTCGAAACTGCGCTCTGTTGTTGTACTCGGGGTGTATTCCAGGCCCACCCAACCGCCATAGCCAGCTGCCGACAGTGCGCGCAGATGCCGCTGGATCGGTATCTGCCCGGTACCAGGCTCATGCCGGCCCGGAGCGTCTGCAATCTGAACGTGCCCGATCCGCGGCGCGTGCTGGGATATCACCGCTTCGGGATCGTCACCATTGACCGTGAGGTGATATAGGTCGGCCAGGAGCCCGACGTTGGTCACCCCAGTGACGCGTTCGGCGTTGTCAATGACGGCGAGGACGTCGGTGGCGGTCAACAGCGGGTAGCGGGGCGCGCCGCTGAGAGGCTCGATCACCACCATGGCACCGATTCGGGATGCAGCATCGGCAGCTGCGGTGAGGTTGCGGACAACCACCTCCTCCTGCTCCTCGGGATCCACGCCCTCGATGCGATTGCCGTAAAGGGCATTGAACACCGTGGTGCCGAGACGTTGCCCGATACTGATCGCGATCTCGACGTTGGCGCGGAACTCCCCCTCACGTCCGGGCCAAGACACCAGGCCCCGATCGCCCGCCGGCAGGTCACCTGCCGCAAAATTGAGCCCACCCAACCGCATCCCAGCGCTTTTAACCGCTCTCACGAACGCGTCCACGTCGGATTGCGTGGGGAGCGACTTTGGAAAGGGCCACCAGAATTCCACCGCGGCGAAGCCGGCCGCCGCGGCCGCCGCAGGCCGCTGCAGCACCGGCAGGTCCGTGAAGAGAATCGAGCAGTTGACCAGGTACGGCAACTCGCCTGCCATCAGACCACCTTCACTGTTCGAAATGCAAATTCTGCTTACTCTCACCCGCTGCAAGGCCTCCCCGCTGCGCGACGTATGAGCGCCCAGAGTTATGTGTTCTACACAGGCACATCATGCCCTCGGAAGGCCCTTCGCACGCCGGAGAATGCGTCGGGTGCTGGCTGCCATGGTGCCTGCCTGCGAGATCCGCTCGGCCTGCAGCCGGACACGACACGGTCGATTGGGGCAGGGCCTACGATGGGATGGGCAGCCCCTCCCCCATCGGGACCGCGACCGTCCTCCCGGCGCAAGCCGCCGAGATTGCCCATTATCAGCGCAAAAAACCCTCGCTCCGCCACGTGGCGCCCCGGGGCCGCGTCCGGCCACGGTTGTGCTCTGGGAGCATCTCGTCGTCGTGGTCCCGGTAGCTTAGCTGGTGCCAGCAGCGGTTCGCGCCTACCTGCGTTGCACGCCCAGAGATGGGCTCGTCATTGGCGTCGGCGCCTCCGCGATAGCAACACTGTTTACTGAAGCCTTCGCCGTGTCTGCGCAGAGCGGAGACTTCATCACGCCATCTGTGGCTCGCGGTCCGGTCAGTCCGCAATCGCCTCGCTGGCGGAACGGATGGGCAGCATCAGCCGGTCTCGGAGGCGGTCGACGACGCGGCCCGTGGAGGCGCGGGTGGTGGCCAGGCCGGCGCCGAGGATGTCGTCGTCAGTGAATCCCGCACAGATGCTCGGTCAGCGTGGTCCACCCGGGCGGGGCGTACCCGAAACAGCGCACGACTGACAGCTGTGCAGTCAGAAACGCCTTACCGATACTGGGCCACGGGGGCGTCGATCGGGGTGCCGAGCCCTCGTTCCTCTGCCCGTTGGACCAACAGAGAAGCGACCGCTTGGTCTCCCATTCCCCAAAAGGCGCAATTCTTGAATACCGTGATCTCTTCATCCGAGGAACGACCAGGCACGTCACCGCGGATAAGCTCTCCTAGATCTACAAGTTTATCGCGCGATAGCACTCCACTTTCCACAGTATCCCAAAGATCCGCTCCCTGATCGGCATCCACTTGCTGGAGTGAGTTGGTCGCCACCACCGCAGCTCGTCTGAGTGTGGTGTCATCGAGTTCTCGCCGTTTTTGCAACGGACTGCTACTCCAGACGATAGACGTCACGTGCGCGCCTTCGGCCAACCATTCCCCGTCGAGTACCGGCGTATTGGTGTTGGTTGCAAGCAGCACGATGTCCGCGTCTTTTACCGCCTCAGCAGGGTGATCGACAGCTTGAACGTCAATCCCCAGGGCCGTCTGCATCTCGCTTGCAAACCCCTCGCGACTCGCCTGGGTAGGGCTGTACACGCGCACTCTCTCGAGCGGGCGTATGTGATTCGAAGCGACGAGGTGATAGCGGGCCTGCGTACCCGCGCCGAGGAGTCCTAGCGTTGTGGCATCCGGGCGAGCTAGTAATTTGGTCCCGACTGCACTGGCGGCAGCCGTAGGAAGACCGACTACGGCATGGCTGCTCGGCAACTCTTCCGGGTACAACTCGCCAATTAGAATCGCGCGCAAGCGCGCCGTATCCGCATCGTAGATCACCCGAACCGGGCTGCCCATCGTTGAAAAGCGCTGGCGACCATCGTCCGCCACGTGTACCATTTCGCAGTGAACCGCGATCCCAAGCGCATCTGCTGAGTACGCTAGCCCCTGGTGTAGGAGAATACGGGCGCCAGACGGTGCGTGCACTCGCTGGCGAAGTCCGCCCGGAGGCTGGTTGCGCGCCCAGTCATTGAAGGCAGACTCGAAAGCGTCGATGGCTTCCCCTATACTCACCAACCCTCGCATATCATCCGGCGTCAAAATCAATACCACGCTATCCTCCTGGCACATAATTGATGAAAAGCATTCGCAGCGGATTCGCCCGTAGTAGCACCTCGGAATCCGCCGGACACTCTAAAGCTGCGCCCGTAGGGCGGAGCGCTGTAATTTACCGGATGCTGTCCGTGGAAGGCTTGCCACGAACTCCACCGCGCGTGGATACAGATAGGGGGCTGCGCGGGACTTGACGAAGGCTTGCAACTCAGATTTCAGCTCGTCCGTCGCGAGGTGCGTGCGCCTCAGCACGATAAATGCCTTGATAATCTCGGGACGGATTCCCTCTGGGTCTCGCGCTCCAACACACGCGCACTCCGAGACCGCCTGGTGGCGTTCCAGAACCTCTTCTACCTGCGTCGGAGACACTCGAAACCCCGCAGACTTAATCATGTCGCCCTGGCGATCAACAAAGTGGACGAGGCCATCCTTCATGAAGACCACGTCGGGTACGACGTTCCAGCCACGCCGAACAGCCTCGCACTGTTTCTCCAGTCGCCTCCAGTACTTGGTGCTGGTCGGGCCGCGGACGGTCAGCACACCATGAACACCATCGCTCATCGGCTCGAACGTCTCGGGATCCCGAACTACTACCTCATAGCCGTGCACGGGCGGACCAATGGCGCTCGGCGTCACTCCAGCACCAGGCGAACTTCCTATAAAGCAGCCAAGCATTTCCGTGGTCCCAAGAAATTGGGTCAGAACCATGCCCGTTTGCCTCCGCCAACTCTGGGCGAGCGTCTCGGTTACCCGCTCACCACCGGTGAGGCATCCCCGGAGAGTACCGAGGTCGGGTGCCATTCCATCCAAACATCTGAGCAACATGACGTAGTAGGTTGCCACCCCAACGACAAGGGTGGGTCTATGGTTCTCGATCAGTTCCAGACAGCGATTCGCTGACTTGTCGGCGTCTAACACGGCTAAACAGCCAAAGCGCAGTGGATAGAGGAAGAACAGAGCGAACCCAAGCGCAAACGGCATAGCTGCTGCGCCAACGATGACGTCGGTGTTTCCCAAACCTAAACACGCTGCTCCATAAGCGTTGCAGACGGCGAGGAGGTCGGCATGGGTGTGACAGGTCCCCTTGGGATGTCCAGTGCTGCCAGACGTGTAGAGGATCAGGGCGAGGTCGTCGGTGCGAGTATCAACCGGACACAGCACGGGCGCCTCATCAGTATACCCATCAATGGCGCCCCGACCGCCCGGATCCACGACAAGGACCGCGACGGACAATGAGCCCACTGCCTCACGGACTATATCTGCCGAAGGCCTCTCAACGAGAACAGCGCTGACATCAGCGTCTACCACGCGGTAACGAAGCTCCTCGGAACCGTACTGCATGAAGGTTGGGATCGCGATCGCCCCCAGAGAAAAGATGGCCAACATCGAGCCCGCCAACTCGGGCGAATCGGGCAGACGTAGAAGCACCCGGGCCCCCGCCCGAATACCCTCAGCGGCGAGCGCACTCGCCACCCGTGCCGCGATGGCCCGCACGTCCGAAAGCGACACACGCTGATTGCCTACGACGTAGACGGGGCGGTCGGGTAACCCATTCAACAGAAGGTCCGCGATGTTGCGTACGGCCGCCGCTTCCGGCCAGGTGTCGCCTCCCGCCAGATCGGCGGGTGGGCCGGGATCGTCGGCATGCTCAACCCAGCGCATGTCAGACGGCCTTCGGCATGGGCCTGAGTAGAGGCAACACGCGCTCGGCTAGGAGTTTCATCTGAACGTGCTGGTCCTGCGAGCCGATAACCAGCTGGAAGACCGAGGCCCCAGCATCGATGTACTGTTGCATGCGCGCGGCAATCTTCTCCGGCGGCCCGGCGAGGGCCCAACGGTCAACGACGTCGTCGCCCACGGGCGGACCATGGAACCGTTCCAGGTGATCCCGGACCTCAGTCCAGCCCTGCGTCGCGTTGTCATTCACGTTCACGAAGGCATTGAAGGCCTTGACGAATCCCCCTCGTTGCTCCTGGCTCAATGTCTGTTCGATCTTCGTCCATGCTTCCGAGTACTCGTCTGGCGTTGCATGCGGAGTGATCCAGCCCTCCCCCAACCGCCTAATGCGCTTGTACGGTCCGAGGCGGTATGTACCGGCCTTCTCCGTCTGCCAGTCATGATGCACGGGACCGCCGATGGCGCGAGGGTAGTAATTACCCGCGCCGATCAGGATTGGCGGTGGCGCGGCCGGTCTGGCATCCCCAAGGGTGACGTCGGCGAAGGAGTAGTAACGCCCGTCGTAAGATACTTTGTCTTCCCGCCACAGAAGTCGGATGATCTCTAGGCACTCTTCGAAGACCCGTCCGCGGGCTTCATAGAGTTGTTCGCCAAGCGCGGCGTGTCCCGAGTTGAGCGCAGCCGCGGCCTGGAACTGGCGGCGAACGAGCGTCGGTTTCCCCGCCCCCGTCCCGACCCCCATGACGCTACGTCCCCCTGAAATTTCATCCATTGCCGCCCAGGTCGCGGCGAGCGAGACGGGGTTGCGCAGATGTGGTGCGATAATTCCGGTGCAGAGTAGGACACGCTTCGTGACCGAGGCGATAGCCGAGAGCACCGGGATGGGGTCAAACGCCGCTACAGTGCGTCGTCCTTGCGGAGCGTCATGCACCCATATTGCGCCGAAGCCCATGGCCTCAGCCTCGCGGGCCTCCTTTATGACATCCCTTACGGAATATTTTTGACCAGTAATGCCCGACAGATTGTTGAGAGATATACCCACGATAAGTTCTTGCTTCAGCCGGTCCACATTATTCCTTCCAACGTCGCGCCCGCCGGTGGTCATGATCGGAGATCAGCGTCGCCGCCGGAAATGCCGAGCAACCTTTCGAGAACGCTCGGATCGGCGCGCGCCTCCGCGGCAGACATTGAATGAACGATCATTCCCTTGTCTACCACGTACATACGGTCACCTACCGATAATGCCAAGGCCAAGTTCTGCTCGACCAGCAGAACACTCAGGCCTTCGTCCCGCATCTTCGCGATGACGTCCGCGACCAGCTCGATTATTTTGGGAGCCAGGCCATCCGAGGGCTCATCGAGGAGCAAGAGATGCGGATTGCCCATGAGGGCTCGTCCGATAGCAAGCATCTGTTGCTCGCCGCCGGAAAGCTGGTGTCCTCTATTGCCACGTCGTGCGTGAAGCCCCGGGAACAGTTCGAACACACGCTCAATTGTCCACCCTGCCGAACCGGAGGCCTTACTCACCTGCAAATTTTCGACGACCGTAAGGGAGGAGAAGATGCGCCGACCTTGAGGCACCAATCCCACTCCGGCACGCTGGACTACGTACGGTGGTCTGCCGGTCACGTCGTTTCCCGCGATGGCGACAGAACCCTCGGTCGGCCGGAGAAGTCCGCATATCGCCTTGATCAACGTCGTCTTCCCGACGCCGTTCCTTCCGAGCACGACCGCTGACTCTCCCTCCGAGATGCCCAGATCGATCCCTCGTAGCACACTTCCGCTCCCATAACCGGCGCGAAGGCCCCGTACGTCCAGTAGGGGCGTCACGCGGAATCGCCCCCGCTCGTGTGCGTCGCCCCGAACGCCGTTCCGAGGTATGCGCTCCGGACGGCGGGAGACGATGTCACTTGGGCGGGCGGTCCGTCGGCGATCACCCGACCCGCGTCGAGCACCGTTATCGTGTCCGCGAGTCGCAGGACCACATCGAGGTCGTGCTCCACGAGCAGAATCGTAACGTCCTCCGACAGGGACTCGATGAGGTGGACAAAGCCGGAAGTCTCAGCGGGCGACATGCCGGCCACGGGCTCGTCGAGCATCAGCAGCTGCGGCTGCATGCACAACGCAAGCGCCAACTCCAATTGGCGGCATTCACCATGCGACAGGTCACCTGCCCGCATTGAGCGGTCACGTTTGAGACCTACCCGCTCAAGCGATTCTGTAACACGCCCCAAGACGTTGGCGTAGGAGTGCGTTGAGCGCAAAAACCGAGAGCCGGATCGCTGATGGCAGTGGACCGCAATCGAGACGTTCTCCTCGATTGTGAGAGTCGTAAATAGACTCGAGTGTTGAAACGTTTTCGCAATGCCCGCCCGCGACCGACGCTGCGGACTCCAACGCGTGATGTCCCGGGCATCCAGTCGGATCGCGCCGGTCGTTGGCTTTTCCACGCCTCCGATTAGATTGAATAACGTCGACTTCCCTGCCCCGTTCGGCCCGATAACTGCATGTCGACTACCGCGCGCAACAGAGAAGGACACGCCTGTGAGGGCCGCTAGAGACCCGTAAGACCGCCCGATATCTTCAAGCTCCAGAACGTTTGATGAGTCACTGTTCGTCATACGAACCCTCGATGCTGACGGCGCGACCCCGACCGAGGAGGGCACGTCGTGTTTGGCGTGCGGCTGCTGTTGTGCGCTTTATGGCACCCTCGATACCGGTCGGCATAAAGAGGATAATAACCACAAAGGCGGCTCCGAGCAGAAGGTCGCCGTAGCCGGCGATGTATGCGGACAACTGATTCTGCACGAGCACAATAACTGCCGCGCCAGCAAACGCGCCAAGCAAACTTCTTCGGCCCCCGATAATGACAGCCAGCAGCAACAACACCGAGAGTTGGTAGCCAATGTCGTCCGGCGACACGAAGCGCTGCTGCGTAACGTTCAATGCCCCAGCAAAACCGGCGACAACTCCCGCAACGCAGAAGGCGGCGTACTTATAGAAGCCCGTGCGGTAGCCGAGAGCTATCATGCGACGTTCATTGTCTCGGATACCATTGAGCACGAGCCCGAACGGGGACCTGATCAGAGTGCGCAAGAATAAGTATCCCAGTAGTGTCGCGCCAAGCACGTACCAGTAAACGACAACTGGTGCATCGAGGGTGGGCAGGCCAAGCGGAAGCGTCCCCGATGGCACCCCGGCCAGTCCGTTGGCTCCGCCGGTGACGGAGCTGAGGCTCCCCACTAGGTAGAAAGCCAACTGCCCGATGGTGAGCGTCAGGAGCAGGAAGTAAATTCCGCCTGCCCGCACCGCGACCCAACCAACAGCTGCGGCCACGACAAGAGACGCTAAGATGGCAACTGCGATCTGCAAGAGTGCACCCGAGGTCCAATGGACCGCGACGAGAGCAGAAGTATATCCACCTACGCCGGCGAAGGTGCCGTGGCCAAGTGAGGGCAAACCCGCTGCCCCTAACAATAGGCTAAGGCTGGCGGCCATGAGGCCGACTACCAATATCCGGTTCATCAGGACCAACGATTGGACGCTAGCGACAAAGGGCAGGAGCGCGAGGAGCACGACTACCAGCATCAAAACGACCGCACGGCGAAGCGACCTCGGAGACCGTGGTGACTCCGTTGCCCTGTTATGGGCCGATGTGGCTGGTGTGCCGACGGCGGTCACGAGTGTGTCACCACCCCTGGCTTGCCGGCGATCCCGGTTGGCCGTACGACGAGTACGATCGCCAGGATCAAGAACAGCAAGACCGACGCTGCCTGGGGGAGGATGACGACTCCGAGTGATCGGACCTGCCCGACAATCAGCGCCCCGATGAGCGCCCCCTTGGCCGAGCCGAGGCCTCCGACGATGACCACGATCAGCGCCAAGATCAGTACGTCGTTGTCTAGACCCCGATAGGCGCCGAGCACCGGTCCCGCTAATACACCGCCGACCGCCGCTAATGCCGTGCCCACTGAGAACGTCCCGAAGAGCAGGAGACGGGTATTGACACCGCATGCCGCTGTCATGCCCTGATCTGCCACCGCTGCCCGGACGATGACCCCGAAGCGCGTTCGTTCAATGAAAAAATAGACGCCGATCGCCAGCGCGAGACCCATCCCGATCACTGCCAGGCGATACGTGGGGTAGACCGCGCCGAAGAGTACGGTACTTCCGTCAAGCCATGCCGGTGCTTGCACCGACTTGACATCGCTTCCCCAGATCGCTGCTAGACCCTGTCCCGCAAGCAGCGCGATCCCCAACGTCAGCACCGCCTGATCTAAATGCCCGCGCCGTGCGACCAACGACGTTGTGGCTGACAGCACTAGTCCGGCTACCGCTCCGGTGATTAGCGCCACGAGGATCGCGAGAAGGAAGCCACCCGGGTGACTCGCCAGCGAGTAGGCGACGTAGGCACCCAACAGAAAGACTGATCCGTGAGCGAGGTTGAGCACGTCCATCATCCCGAAGACGAGGGACAGTCCTACCGCCATCGTGTAAATGAGGAATCCGATAGCTACACCGTTAAGCAGCGTGACGAAGTTTCCGGCGATCCAGGCAACCATAGGTTCGGGACTCCATTCCGAGAGACCGGTGCTGGCTTGATAGTGCTAGGAAGCGGGCGCCGATCCCAAGTCGGCCAAAACCTTGTTTACGAGCGTACCGCCTGAAGAAGCGACCTCCAGAAGGTAGAAGTTCTGGACCGGGTTATGGTTGCGGTCGAAGGTAAAACGCCCGCGCGGACTATCGAGCTCGTTTACCGTGTTGAGTCCTTTATTTAATGTCTCGCCAGTGAGTGTCCCGTTAACAGCTTTCGCGCCGGTGTCGAGGAGTTTGGCAGAGTCATATGATTGCACTGAGTAGTCAGACGGCAGGGTGTTGTACTGCTTGCTGTAAGCTTTGACGAAGTCGTCGTTGGCGGGGTTGTGTAGCTCGGTCGAGTAGTTGTCGGCGGTGCGAACGCCCAACGCAGAGGTACCCTCGGCCTTAATGACGTCGCTGTCGGTCAAGAAGCCGGGGCCGTACAGCGGGATCGACTTCTTGAGGCCGAAGGCATCGTATTGCTGTACGAAGCGGGAGGCCTCAGCCCCGGCGTAGAACGCGTACACCGCAGAGGCTCCAGACTGCTGAATCGAGGCAAGGTAGGGCTGCCAGTCCTGTGTTTGCTGGAACGGCGTGAATGATTGACCGGCGATCTTACCGCCAGCCTTGGTATACGCGTTGACGAATGCACCAACATTATCGCGGCCAGCAACGTAGTCAGCACCAATAACGTAAATGGAACCGACTTTCTGCTTAGCAAGGTACGGTCCTAACGCCCCGCCCGGCTGCCCAGTGGTCTGCGAAGTCCGCCACACATAGTCGGACGGCGCTCCGCTCGCGGCTGCGACGGACAACAGCAGCGGAACCTTCGCTGCGTCAAAGATGTCGCGCACACCGCTGGCAACGGCCGAGCTGACGACACCGCTGACGGCTGAAACCCGGTCCACGTTGAGCAGACGCTGAGCCGCAGGGATGCCAGTTGCAGGAACTCCTGCGGTATCGGCAACGACGAGTGTCGCTGCCCGGCCGCCCAGCTTCTGGTCGTGCTGCTGAAGGTACAGCTCGAAGCCCTGCTTCACATCCGTGCCAATAGAGGCGTACGGGCCCGACAGAGGGAGAAGGAGGCCCACCTTGATTGCACCTGAGTTGGCCGCGCCTCCGGTCGGACCATTAATTGCTGCGCCACCGCAACCGCTAATGAACAGAGCCAGCACGGCAAGAGCGGCAAGCGCACGAGCGTGAGGCCATCGGAGCAGCTGACGCCGCCCGCTCGATGTGGCGGTTATTTCACTAGCTCGCATCGCGTTTCTCCCTTGAGGCGATGGAGGCGGCCCGGTCGTCAGGCACCTGCTCTGCCACAGGACTATCTACGTAATCGGCGCGAGCGTCAAGGCCTACGTAGAACGTACGGCGCACGAGTCGACAACGGGCCTGGTATGCCCGAGGCCTCCGCGCGGTATCGCGGCACCTCACGACGGTGCCGCTCGAAGATTTTTGTGGCGAATCCGAAGAAGGAACTCTCCGATGATCAGCATGCCAACAGCTACCTCGGGGGACGCTGGACCGCTCCGAGGACGAGTGCATCGCCCTGCTCGACGCCGCCACCGGCGAGCCCGTTACCCGTATCTCCGTCGGCCGCTGGACTACGCGCAGGTACTCGGCTACGCCCGCACCGTCGGTGATCCCGCGCTACGCGAGCTGATCACCGACTCCGAGATCTTGACGAGGGCACGCGGCAGCTGGTGGGCGCGCAGCCCGACGGTCTCCTCGAGCTGCTCACTGGCCAGGACTGGTTGTCTGTCACCGGTTCCTGGGAGACCGCGTACGCCCTTCGTCGCCACCCTGTGATAGCGATCAACGCCATCCGCTTCACTGCGGAGGCCGACTCTCTCAACGCTGTCATCCGGGGAGAGGACGTCACCCCTGACGATCCGGAGTTCGCCATCTTCGTCAAGGGCCTCCTCGCCGAGATGACCCAGAAGGCGGGCCAGAAGTGCACCGCCATTTGCCGCGTCTTCGTCCCTTGCAAGCAACTCAATGACTTGGAGGCCGCCGTCTCCGAGCGGCTTGCGAAGATCATCGTCTGGAACCCCTCCGACGAGTCCGTGCGAATGGGTCCGCTGGCCAGCCTGCGGCAACGCGAGGACGTCCGCGCCTCGATCGCCAAGCTCGAGGCTGGGGGCGCCGGGTGTTCGGCGATCCGGAGTCAGTCCCGAAAACCTTGGCCCCCGGTGCCGACTTCGACCGGGGTGCGTTCCTCTCGCCCGTGCTGCTGGCCGAAGACCCTGACCGGGCCGAGCCGGCACACCATCGAGACCTTCGAACCGGTCGCCACGCTGCTGCCTCACAAAGGCATTGAGGCGGCCATCGGGTACGTAGCACTGGGCGAGGGCAGTCTCTTTGCCTGCATCGTCACCGCCGACGAGGACCTGGCCCGCAGGCCACGCTCGGCATCGCACCGTGGCACGGCGAGTGCTGGAGCTGAACCGGGGCAACGCCGCCGCGAGCACCGGCCATGGCACGGCAGTCCCACGCGGTGCACAGCGCGGTCCTGGCCGTGCCGGTGGCGGCGAGGAACCAGCCGAGCTGCGCAGCATCCAGCACTATCTGCAGCGCACGGCCATTCAGGGTTAGCCAGCTCAGGGGTATTCAGTTGACCGGACCTTCGCAGGTCAGGTCGCTCTCCATGGTCGGTCTGCTCTGGGTCGGTCCAGACTCGGTGGATGTCCGCTTGAGCCGGGCGGCTTGGGGGTGACCTTCTTCGGCTGGGAGTTAGCGACCAGGTCGTGGTAGCGGACCGGGGCGTGCGCGACGGCCAACTCGAGCACCCGGAAGAAGAGCATCCCGCGGCTGCGGGAGCGTCGTCGGTTGAAGCGGAAGACGAACTCGTCGAGGTAGCTCTGCAGGTGCGCCGGCTCGACCGATCCCTGGTGGGTGCCGAGCAGCCACCGTTTGGCCAGCGAGGCCATGCGGTGCACGCCGGGCAGCAGCCCATCGATGTCCTCACCGCGGCGCCGGGCGGCGCGTTGGCTACGAGGCTCATGGAGGTAGCCCAGCTTGTCGATGCCGCGGTACCCCGGCCAGCCATCGGTGATCACCTTCGACCCGGGCTGCACGTGTGCGCTCACGAAGGGGTGCAGGGTGGCGGCCGACGCATCGGTGAGGATCTGCATCCGACAGCGGCCGAACCCGCGCGGTTCGGTGACCTCAACTGCTATACCTACCAACACTTTCTTGCCTCTGGCGCGTCCGCCGCGCAGACCCGGCTCCTCACCACCGATGTAGGTCTCGTCGACCTCCACGGTGCCGGTCAGCCGGTCCCGGCCCGGGCGCACCAGTACCGACCTCAGCCGATGCAACATCGCCCACGCCGTCGGATACGAACCGATCTCCAGGGTGCGTTTCAGACTCAACGCGGACATCCCGTCCTTGCCGGACGCGAACAGCCAGCACGCTTCGAACCACACCGTCAGCGGTGTACGCCGACGGTCGAACAACGTCCCTGCCGTTACCGACATGCGCCCGCCGCAGGACGCGCACTTGTACCGGCCGTCCGCGACCAGCCAACCTCCCGGATGGCCACACCGTGGACACACGAACCCCTCCGGCCAGCGCAGCCAGTCCAGGTAATCCAGGCAGTCCGCGTCGGTGGCGAACCATGACCGGAACTCACCCGCTGAACGCGGATAGTGCACCCCTGCTCGGGGCCGCAGCGCGCTCATATGCAGTCATCTTAGTCCGGTCAACTGAATACCCCTGATGCCAGCTTTCCTCGCGGAGTGGGAGAGCAGTGACCATGGACAGCGGACTCGTTATCGACGCTATCAGTGAATCTTGCCAGCGGTTTGACCAGCGTTACGCTACATACTACTAGACGTGACGCGTCGGGCCTGTAGACTATGAGTATTCGTCTACAGCCGGACACGTCGTTCCGTCTGACAAGGAGCACAGCATGACCACCCAGGAACGAACCGGCGCCGCCCCGAAGCCCACCGGCCCGGTCAGCACGATCGACTACACCGAGCGCATCCCGAACAACGTGAACCTGGCCGGGGACCGTCGGCTGCAGCGCGCGCTGGAGAGCTGGCAGCCCAAGTTCCTGGACTGGTGGAAGACCCTCGGCCCCGAGCTGCCGGCCAAAGACGTGTACCTGCGTACCGCGATCGCGGTCGGCCGGGACGGGTGGGCGCACTTCACCCACGTTCCGATGGAGGAGTACCGCTGGGGCATCTTCCTCGCCGAGGCCGACCCGGACCGCAAGATCAACTTCGGCAAGGACAAGGGCAAGCCCGCATGGCAGGAAGTGCCCGGGGAGTACCGCGCGGAGCTGCTGCGGCTGATCACCGTGCAGGGCGACACCGAGCCAGCCTCAGTGGAGCAACAGCGCACCCTGGGCAACACCGCACCCAGCATTTACGACCTGCGCAACCTGTTCCAGGTCAACGTCGAGGAGGGTCGGCACCTCTGGGCGATGGTGTACCTGCTGCAGGCCTACTTCGGCCGCGAGGGACGCGCGGAGGCCGAGCAGCTGCTCAAGCGCAACTCCGGCGACCTCGACTCGCCGCGCATCCTCGGCGCATTCAACGAGGAGACCACCGACTGGCTGCAGTTCTTCATGTTCACCTACTTCACCGACCGCGACGGCAAGTACCAGCTCGGCACCCTGAAGGAGTCGGCGTTCGACCCGCTGGCCCGCACATGTGAGTTCATGCTCAAGGAGGAGGCGCACCACATGTTCGTCGGTACCACCGGCGTGCAGCGCACCGTCGAGCGCACCGCGGAGCTGATGGCCGAGCACCACACCGACGACATCTGGGCCCACGGCGGCATCCCACTGAGCGTCATCCAGAAGTACCTGAACTTCCAGTTCTCGGTGTCGATGGACCTGTTCGGATCCGAGCAGTCCACCAACGTCGCCGCCTACTACACCGGGGGGCTCAAGGGCCGCTGGCAGGAGACCCGACGCAAGGACGACCACGAGCTCAAGGACGCCACCTACACGGTGCGACTGATCAAGGACGGCAAGTTCGTCGAGGAAGAGGTTCCCGCGTTGACCGCTCTCAACCTCGACCTGCGCGATGAGTACGTAGCAGACTGCGAGAACGGCGTGCGCCGCTGGAACCAGGCCCTCGAAGACGCCGGGCTGGACGAGCGGTTGCTGCTCCCGCACGAGGGCTTCAACCGCAAGGTCGGCAACTTCGCCGGACACTTCGTCTCCCCCACCGGCGCGGTGATCACCGAGGACGAGTGGGACGCCAATGTGGACAGCTGGCTGCCGCTGGCCGGAGACCGCGCCAAGGTCGCGGAACTAATGGTCCCGCACTACGAGCCCGGCGACTTCGCCGGTTGGATCTCGCCGCCCAAGACCGGGATCAACGACCAGCCGGTGGAGTTCGACTACGTCCACCTCGCCGAAGAAGCCCTGGCCTGAGCCATGGCACTGACCTGGGTCCGGGAAGAGCAGGCACGCTGGGACGCGGACAAGCAGCGCATCATCGGCGGGGCACCGGAGGGCGTGTTCGACATCGAGCACGCCGACGGCGATCCGATGACCGGCGACTGGTGGGCAGCCAAAGACGGCGGCACGGTCGTCGGCTACGGGTGGCTCGACAGCGCCTGGGGCGACGCTGAGATCCTGCTCGCGGTGGATTCGCATGCGCAGGCGCAGGGGGTGGGCAGCTTCGTGCTGGACAACATCGAGCACGAGGCCGCCGTCCGCGGTGTCAACTACGTCCACAACACCATCAGGGCCACCCATCCCCGACGTGCCGAGGTGCAGGAGTGGTTGGAGGCAAGGGGCTTTCGTGGTGATGACCGCGATGACACCCTGCGCAAGCGAGTCCGGGTGCGCGAGGCAGTTGCGGCCGCCACCGGCAAGGCACCGGAGTTCGATGCGGACGTCGACATGCCTCCGGGACATGAAGAATCCGGCGGCTACGTCGACGCTGCGCAACACCGTTTCTGAAATCAGTCAGGACAACCGGTCGAGGTATTGGCCGGCCGCTTAGCCTTTCTGGGACTTGGCTTCCCAGTCGTCCCAGCGCTGCTGCGCCTGGGGCCGCCAGTGCTCGTGAGAGTCGTGGAACACCTTCGCGGCTGCAGGCCCGGGCCAGTCGTGACCGAGCAGGGTGGGTGGCAGCGCGGGATCGAGAAAGGGGAACCGCCGCCACGCCTGCACCAGGTGCACCTGGGCGACAAACGCTTCTGTGGCGGTGCTCGTGCGGAGCAACGAGAAGGTACTCGCGAAGTCGCGGTAGGACTCCTCGACCTCATCCAGCGACCACGCCGCCGCAATCAGCTCCTGCTTGTCTCCGATCGGCGCCCAGCAGCCGATCCACGCAAAGGCCCTCGGTTGCAGCCCCAGCTCCCGCAGCACGTCGGCGAGCTGCTGCTCCTTGTCTGCGTCGGGCACCACCCACAGTCCCGGCGCGGGCGAGCCCATCCCCAACCAGGTCAGCTGTGTACGCAGACGGTGCCGGAGCTGGCGCTGAGTCTCGGGCACCGCCACCGTGACCAGCAGCCACCGCCCGTCCCAGTCACGCTGATCCTGCATGAAGTGGTAGATGCGCTCGGTGCCCTCCCGCAGCAGCGTCACGCCAGCATCCGTCAGCGACCAACGCACCCGGCGACCGGAGCGTTCGGACGACAACAGGCCTTCGGCCGAAGCGCGGGACACCGCCTGCCGCGCGGACTTCTCCTCGATACTCAGGTCACCGAGCGCCCGTAGCAACGTAGCGGTCCACACCGCACGCCCACGGGGATAGACGAACTCGCCCAGCACCGTCAGCAGCAGCGACCGCGCGCTGCCCGAACCGAGCGTTCGGCGACGCGAATCCGCAATGGCGGACACGTGCATCTCGGCGTCGGTCACCACCAAATCCTAATCGACTCAGTTGTCTACACTGCTATTGCGGATCACACACTTGCTGTAGAGTGACCTGGGACTCAGCATCCCACGTCGACAGATCAGCGAGAGGTACACCCCTGATGAGCGTCACCGACGCACCCGATACCACGAGCGCTCCCGCGCAGTCGCCCAAGGTCACCTTCGCCCGGGAACCGGCGCGGTACAAGCACTGGACGCTCGCCTTCGACGGGCCGGTCGCCACGCTCACGCTCACCGTCGACCCGCAGGCCGGCCTGGTGCCCGGCTACGAGCTGAAGAGCAACTCCTACGACCTGGGCGTGGATATCGAGCTCTACGACGCTACGCAGCGGTTGCGTTTCGAGCACCCGGAAGTCAAGGCAGTGGTGGTGACCAGCGGGGTGGAGAAGATGTTCTGCGCCGGTGCCAACATCCGGATGCTCGCCCAGTCGCCGCACTCGTGGAAGGTGAACTTCTGCAAGTTCACCAACGAGACCCGCAACGGGATCGAGGACACCACCGACAACTCCGGCCAGACCTACATCGCCGCGGTGAACGGCACCGCCGCCGGTGGGGGTTACGAGCTGGTTGCGGCGTGCGAACAGGCAATCCTTATCGACGACGGCTCCTCCGCGGTGTCCCTGCCGGAAATTCCCCTGCTCGGGGTGCTGCCCGGTACCGGGGGCCTGACCCGGGTGGTGGACAAGCGCAAGGTGCGCAAGGACCGCGCGGACTTGTTCGCGACCCGCTCGGAAGGTGTCCGCGGCGAGACGGCCGTCAAGTGGGGTCTGGTTGACGAGACCGCGCCGCGCGCCAGGTTCGATGAGGCCGTGCGAGCCCGTGCGCAGGCTGCTGTCGCGGCCTCGACTCGGCCGTCCGACGCGAAGGGCGTCACGCTCAGTCCGCTCGAGCGCACCGAGACCGACACCGAGATCGGCTACCGCTACGTCAGCGCCACTCTCGACCACGACCACCGACGCGTGGAGATCACCGTGCGGGGACCGGAGTCCGTTCCCCCGGCCGACGCCGAGGCCGCGGTGGAGCAGGGCGCGAACTACTACCCGCTGCAGCTGACCCGCGAGCTCGACGAACTCATCCTGCTGCTGCGCACCAACGAGAACGAGTTGGGCACCTGGGTCTTTCGCATCGAGGGCGACCCGGAGAAGGTGCTCGCCTACGACACCCAGCTTGAGGAGCTGGCGTCGCACTGGTTCGTCAACGAGGTGCGCCACTACTACAAGCGCACCCTCAAGCGGCTGGACGTCACCAGCCGGAGCCTGTTCGCGGTCCTCGAGCCGGGCTCGGCATACGCCGGCTTCCTGTTGGAGATCGCGCTGGCCTGCGACCGCCAGTACATGCTTGACGGGGTCTACGAGGACGTCGATCCCGACGCCAGCCCGGCCTACCTTCAGCTGTCGGCCTCGAATTTCGGCAGCTACCCGATGGGCAACGGTCTGACCCGTGTCGCCTCCCGCTTCTGGGGTCACGACGACGACTACGACCGGGCCCGCGAACAGATCGGCGCCCAGCTGGCTGCTGGTGAGGCCGACGAGTACGGCCTGGTCACCATGGCGCTGGACGACATCGACTTCACCGACGAGCTGCGCATCGTCTTGGAGGAGCGGGCGTCGCTGTCCCCCGACGCCCTGACCGGGATGGAATCCAACCACCGCTTCGTCGGCCCGGAGACCATGGAGACCAAGATCTTCGGCCGGCTCACCGCCTGGCAGAACTGGATCTTCATCCGCCCGAACGCCGCCGGCCCCGAAGGAGCGCTCCGCCGTTTCGGCACCGGCGAGCGCGCCAGCTTTGACGTGAAGCGGGTATAGCGTGATGGAAGATTTCAACGCCGCCGACTTCCTGCTGCACCGGCAGGTCCGCGACGGGTTGGCTGCCAAGACGGCCGTCGTCGGTAGCCGCACCCGCACCTACGGTGAGCTGGCCGGGGACGTCGCCCGCGTCGCGGCGGGCCTGCGCGGTCTCGGCCTGCGGACCGACGACCGGGTACTGCTGGTGATGGCCGACGACGTAGAGCTGGCGACGAGCATCCTGGCCGCCTTCCACGCCGGGCTGGTTGCCGTCCCCATCTCCACCATGTACAGCGGCCGAGAGCTGGCCGAGATCATGGTTGATTCCGGTGCACGGGTGGTGGTTACCAGCGCGGAGTTCGGTGCGGCCAGCACGCAGGCGGTGTCCATGGCGCCCGAGGTAGAGCACCTCATCGTCGCCGGCGACTACTCCCCTGAGACCACCAACCACATGACCGTCAGCGCATGGCCGGAACTACTCCGGTCCGCTCCGATCGAGCCAGCCGCCACGGGCGCGGACGCCTGGGCACTGTGGCTGTACACCTCCGGCACCACCGGGACACCCAAGGCCGCCATGCACCGACACGCCAACATCCGCCACGTCTACGAGACCTATGGCGTGCAGACACTGGGCATCCGGCGGGATGACGTCTGCCTCTCCGTGGCCAAGATGTTTTTCGCCTACGGCATCGGCAACTCACTGTTCTTCCCCCTCGCTGCCGGAGCGACCACGGTGCTGGAGCCGGCCCGGCCCACCCCGGCGGTCATGGGTGCGCGCATCGTCGCCGACCGGCCAACGTTGTTTTTCGGGGTTCCCACGTTCTACGCCGCGCTGGTCAACTTCACGCTGGCCGAGGACACCTTCGCCTCCGTCCGGCTGTGCGTCTCCGCGGGTGAACCATTACCGGCAGCGCTACAACAGCGGTTTCTGGACCACTTCGGCGTCGAGATCCTGGACGGCATCGGCTCCACCGAGGTGCTGCACATCTTCCTGTCCAACGTTCCCGGCGACATTCGACCCGGCACCACCGGCAAAGCCGTCCCCGGCTACGACCTGGAGATTCGCGACGACGAAGGCCGCGTGGTCAAGTCCGGGGTCCCCGGCAACCTGTTCGTCCGCGGCGAGTCCCTGGCCATCGGCTACTGGCGACGCACCGACGCGCACCGCTCGGTGTTCGAGGGCCGCTGGATGCGCACCGGGGACACCTACGTGCAGGACGACGACGGGTACTACCACTGCATGGGCCGCTCCAACGACCTGCTCAAGGCCGGCGGCATCTGGGTCTCCCCCGCCGAGGTCGAGGCACGGCTGCTCGCCCACGAGGCCGTGGCCGAGGCCGCCGTGGCAGGCGTCGCCGACGCTGAAGGCTTGGACAAGCCGGTCGCGCTGGTGGTGCTCGCGGACAACCATGCATCCGTCACCGAGGACGAGTTGATCGCGTGGTGCCGCGAAGGACTAGCCGCCTTCAAACGTCCTCGCCGGGTCGTCTTCGTCGACGTCCTGCCGAAGACGGCCACCGGGAAGGTACAGCGCTTCCGGGTGCGGGAGCAACTGGCGGCCGAGCTCGGGGTGTCCGTGCTGGACACCGTGCCCACCTCACCGACCACGGGAGTTCCGTCATGACCGTCTATTCAGTGGACCTGCTCATCGTCGGCGCGGGCCCCGTCGGGCTCTACGGCGCCTACTACGCAGGCGTGCGGGGGCTGCGGACGGCGGTCATCGACTCGCTGTCCGAGCTCGGCGGCCAGGTCAGCGCGTTATACCCGGAGAAGCTGATCTACGACGTCGCCGGCTTCCCGGCGATCAAGGGCCGCGACCTGGTGGCGGCTCTGGCGCGGCAGGCATCCTCCGCGCAGCCGCTGTACCTGCTCGGCCAGCAGGCCCAGTAGCTGAGCACCGATGACAGCGGCCGTCAGCACGTCAGCACCAGCGGTGGGGACGCGATCGTTTGCGGCGCCATCGTGCTGACTGCCGGTATCGGTACGTTCACCCCCCGCAAGCTGCCCGCTGGTGAGGCGTTCCTGGGCCGGGGCCTGGAGTACTTCGTGCCCGATCCGGACCCCTACGCCGGTTCCGACGTGGTCATTGTCGGCGGCGGTGATTCAGCGCTGGACTGGGCGCTGATGCTCGAGCCGCTCGCGGCCACCGTGAAGGTCGTGCATCGCCGCAAGGCGTTTCGGGCGCACCACGCCACCTTCAGCCAGGTGGAGGCCTCGTCCGTGGAGCTGATCACCGACGCCGAGGTCAGCGAGCTGCACGGAAACGGGGCGCTGGAGAAAGCCCACATCACCATCAAGGGCACCGAGTCCCCACGGATTGTCGATTGCCAGCAGGTGGTGGCCGCACTGGGGTTTCTCGCCAACATCGGGCCGCTGCGCAAATGGGGCCTCGAGCTGCACGACAACCGGCATATCGTCGTCGACTCGGCGATGCGCACCGCCCACGCCGGGGTGTTCGCGGCGGGTGACATCACCGACTACGACGGGAAGGTCCGGCTGATCGCGGTCGGCTATGGCGAGGTCGCCACCGCGGTGAACAACGCTGCGGTCTTCATCGATCCCGGTGCCGCGCTGTTTCCCGGGCACTCGACCGACGAACAGCCGACGATGGCAGCTGTATGACACAGACCGCAAGCCCGAATAGTTGGTCGAAAGGAGAAGCTGATGCCGTACGTGATCGCACAGCCGTGCATCGACGTCATGGACAAGTCCTGCATCGAAGAATGTCCGGTCGACTGCATCTATGAGGGTGATCGCAAGCTCTACATCAACGACAAGGAATGCATCGACTGCGGTGCGTGTGAACCGGTGTGCCCGGTGGAGGCAATCAGCCAGGACCGTCGGGTGCCCGAGGAGTACACGGAATTTGTCGAGGACAACAAGACATTTTTCACCGAGGTACTGCCCGGTCGCGACGAACCCATCGGCACTCCCGGCGGGTCGCACAAGACCGGTCCGATCGGGGTCGACACACCGATGGTGACTGAGACATGAGCGGCCAGGGACGGCCGGCTCGTGAGCTGAGCGATGCGGAGCTGGAGCACCAGGGCACGCAGGCTCACGCCACCCGCAACTGGGTTTTCCTGCACGGCACCGCAGCGCAGTTCGCCAACCACACGGCGCGGATGATGGAGCTTGAGCAGGAGTACCTGCGGCGGTATCCGCAGCGCACCTGGCAAGGCTCCGGCGGTGCGCCGAGCGAATCCGGTGACGCGCTGGAAGAGCTCAAGACGGCGCTGGGTGGCATCGTGGTGCAGCTACAGGCACTGAGCCAGCAACCGTCAACTATCAGTGCCCATGCAGACTCGAGGACAGATGGCGATCCCGTCGTTGCGCTTCTCGCGCGCCTTGCGGCCTCACCCGGCGGCACCATGGACAAGCTCGAGCTGCACCAAGCCGCCCGAAAGTGCGGCGTCAGTCGGGAAACCCTTGCCTCCCTTTACACCTCGGACGACCCACTGATTGCGGCCGAGAAGGCGGATCGGACGATCACGGCGCAGGGACGCGAGCGCATCGGGCAGTGAACCAAAAGGACTCAATGAACTCCCGTGCCCGAGTGTCTGCCTCGATGACAGACGTCAGCGGCGCCCGCGCTGACCAGCTACGCGCCGAGGCCGGCGCGACATCGCCTCGCATCGCGCCGGTGCCCCAGGGACGTCTGCGTCTGCGACCTCACCGACCCGGTGGGCGTGAGCCGGGTCACCGTGTCTCACCACCTCAAGCAGCTCGTCGAGGCAGGACTGCTCACCCGCGAACAACGCGGCCGCTGGTTTTTCTACCGCGTCATCGACGGCGCCCTGGACAGCCTTGCCGGTGCGTTGCGCGCACCAACGTCGCTGCCGTAATGGGCGGGGCCGACCAACGTGGTCCGGCGCGTGATGCTACGAGGATTCCGGGCGTCCCTGGGTAGCGGTTTCGTGTACCACAACCTCGGTTTTGCGGTAGTCTTCTGACATGGCGTTGGAGTGGGCGAGCAGCGCTGACAGGCATGGCATTGCTCACGAGGACGCTATCCATGCGTTGCTGCACTTCGTGTACGAGGAGCGGGAGTTCGAGGCTCCGCGACCGCCCGCGACGGTGGCTGCGGATCTCTTCATCGGTCCGCAGTGGTCGGCCGCGGCGCCACTGTTAGAGGTCATGCTGGAGCGGCGGCCGCCGTCAGGGCTGTGGGTGTTCCACGTTATGCCGTTGCGGCCGAAGTTCCGGGAGCGGATGAACGTCGCACTGATCGCACGGAAGGAGAGGCCATGAGCACCACTACCAGCCCGCAGGGTGCATCCAACCCGGCGCAGGAGCCCGCCGCCGAAGATGCCCTGGCGGCCTGGGCCGAGAGCCAGGTCGAGATCAACCCCGAGGGCCCGCGCAGCCGCTTCGCCGAGCCCGGCGACGAGGCCGGTCGGGCCATGCTCGAGGAGGCCTTGGGTGGGCCGGCCGCGCTACGTCGCGCGCTAGGCGGGCGCCCCACCCTGGACCCCTCCGGAGCCAAGTCCCGTGCGCGCAAGGTCCGCCTCGCGCCTCCGCTGGACCGGCGTGCTGAGGCCGCCGTTGCGGCTGGGGCCGCCCGCGACTTCTCCGCGCTGATGCGCACGGCGCTGGCGGAGTATCTGGATCGCCACGAGCGCCAGGCCAGCGCCTGACGTCCTGCGATCCTCTCGCACGGAGCATGGGACGTCGAGAGCAACGCGGGACTGGGCCAGGAGCTCCCGCAGCGCGCCGAGGTTGAGCCCATTCCCGACCGTTGCACTCGTGCGCAGTGGACGTCGGACGGCCGCCGTTATGCGACTCCTTCGGCTTACTCCGGCAACCTCACGACAGCCGTACCCTCCGCCGTCGCGTCACCGAGTTGGTTGCGGGCCTGCAGCGCTACGGTCACATCGGTACCGCTTATCGCGCTCACCTGGCCACCGCACCACACCGTGTCACCGAAGATGTCGGGACGGCGTAGACGTACCGAAAGCTGGCGCATGATTCCGTGGTCTCCCATCCAGTTGAGAACGGCGTGCGCCATCCAGCCACATTTTTGTGGGCCGTTGTTGTAGGCACCGGGCATGCCGATCTCGCGAGCGACCTCGAAATTTTGGTGGCCAAGGCTTGGAAGTACGCGCTCGCTGAAATAGGTAGTGTCGTAGTTGTTCGGCAGTCGTTCGGGTTCGCGGACAGCCCACGTCCGGTACAGCCATGCGATTTCGGATGCCTTGTATCCTGGCGATCCGATGCAGCCGGCGTAGTAGGCGGTCATGGTGATTTGCTCGATCGGCCCTTTGACCACCTCGGGGATGACGTCGTCGACGTGCACCGCTGAGGCCCGCAGCAAGGTTGATCCGGTGCGCGGCTCGGTGATCGCTGAGGCGCGGATCGACTCCAGTTCCTCGTCGGTGTATTCGTGTTGGTCGCGGGGTGCGTAGGACAAGCCGCCGCCGCTCGCTGATGCTCGAGGCACGCGAAAGGTGCTGGCCAGTGCGGTGGCGAGCAGGGCGCCATCAGATGCCCGACGGTATTCCGTTTCTACTCGTTGGATCGCGAAGCGCGACGAGTGCCGGCCAGAGTGCAGGGTGACCTCGCCGAGTCGTGCGGTGGGAACGATGCGGTCACCTCGGCGGATGATGTCGTGGAAAGTCCAGTCCGTGCCGGCGTAGATGGGTTGCACGCCGGGAAACCCGATACCGATCGCACCGTCGAAGCTGGAGTAGAGGAACGACGGTGGGGCGATGATGCCACCGTGTGGGCCTGTGCGTGCGTAGTTCTCGTCCCAGTACAGCGGGTTGTTGTCGCCCAGTCCCCATGCGTAGTGCCGGATGGTGTCCAGGGAGGCTTCGTTGTTCCAGGGTTCCACGCGCAGCACTCGACCCTGCATCGCCTGTGCCTGCTCGATCATCTCGTCGGTGATTTCGGTGCTGAATTCCAGATGGGTCATCGACATGTCAGGCGACCTCTTCTTCGTTCTCAGCGGCGCTGAGCCAGCTGTCCCAGAGTTTGTAACCAACTTTGCCCCAACCGGAGACACCCATCACCAGGAACGCAATCATCAACGCCTCATGCAGTTGCGTCTTCGTCAGTCCAGCGCGTTTCGCTGCGCGCAGGTGATTGATTCCGCCGTCGGCGTTGCTGACTGCGAGGTCGAACATGACCAGCAGCAGCTCTTTGACGGCCAGGCTGAGGCCGTCGGGTCGTGACTCGTAGATCAGCTCGCGGATGTCGGTGTAGCGGCCGGCGAACTGCTCATCCATCGCGAACATGGTGGCGATGGCAGGCGGTACATTGCCGAGGGACTCTCGGTAATGGTCAAGTCGGTCAGTGCTCATGGGCTTCTCCGTTCTCAGAGCTCGATGCGATCGCATCGATCGCGTGGACACCGCCGCTCGACACGACGATGGGGTTGAATTCGACGAAGGCGATGTCGCGATCTTCAAGGCTGCGCAACACCGTCTCGACCAGGTTGTGCAGCGAGTTCAGGTCGGCTTGCGGCTGACCGCGGTACCCCTCCAGTAACGTGCCGATCCGCGATCCGGTCAGCGCCTCCAGGCGGTCTTCCGAGCTCCAGCCATGCCAGAGCACCACCTGTTCGTCCAGCAATTCTGCCAGGATGCCGCCGGGCCTCAGCAGCGCAGCTAGGCCGTATTCGGGGTCGCGAATGACCGCGAGCAAGACCTCCTGACCGCTCGGGACGCCTTGCTGCACGATGACGTTGTCGTCATACCGTTCGCAGATGGCGGCGACCCGCTCATACGCCGCAGGGATATCCGCTCCGTCCCGGACGATCTCGATGGCGCCGAGTTCTGAGCGGTGCGCGATCGTTCGGCCGGCAGCCTTGATCGCGACAGGCATGCAGAACCGTTCGGCGACCGTGCGGGCCTGGCCTGGGTCTCTCACCGTCTCCCACCGCGCCCACGGGAAGTCCGACGGGAGCAGCGCCGCCACCGCGTCGAGCCCGAGCAGCCGGCCGTGTGGCGCGTTGGTGGTGTAGCCCGCTGTCGGTCGGGCGGCGGCCGAACCGGTGCGCACGATGTGGTCGAGCGCACGGACTGCGCGTTCGGGCGTCGGGAAGACGGCCACCCGGGCGTCGGCGAGCTTGGCCACGAGGTCGGACTCAATCCGGTCATCCTCGCTCAGGTGGCTGAGAAAGACCGGGGCTGCGGTGTCGGGGCGCGCGCAGAGTACGTCGGCCAGGACAGCCCGATCGTGGGCAAGACTGGATTCGACCGCCACCACGACGTCGGCTCCGCCCCTTGACGACAGTGTGGCGAGCACCGCGGCGAACGTTTCGGTCTCGTCGAGGAAGGGAATGTCCAGCGGATTGGTGACCGGGACACGGTCCCTCACGATCGCCCGGACGTCCGCGCTGACTCCGGCTGTCAACATCGGCATCCTCAGCGACGCACTCGCCCGGACCTGGTCCGCCAGGATGACCCCGCTCGCCCCGGAAACGGACACGCCAAGTACCTTCGCCGGGGCGGGAAGCCGTCCGATGATCTCGGTGGCGACGAGGCAGTCAGTCAGCTCCGCGACGGACTCGACTCGGACAAAGCCGGCCTGCCCCAGGACGGTCCGGGAGACGTCGCTAGAGCCCACGACGCGACCCGTGTGTCCGCCAGCCGCGAGCTGACCCAAATCACTGTCTGCGATCTTGACGACGAACACCTGTTTGTCTGTGTCGGCCATCACAGCACGAACCTGCGGCAGCCATGCGATGTCAGTGATGGCCTCGAGGAAGAGGCCGATCGCGGTGACGTCGGGTCGGGGCAGCAGCCCAGCGATCATTTCGAGTGCTCCGACGTCGAGTTCGTCGCCGGTACTGAACCAATGAGCGATACCGACACCGCGCTGCAGCAATGACATCAGCAGTCCGTTGCCGGTTGCTCCGCTCTGCGTCACGAGCGCCGTGCCACCTACCCTCGGCGCGGTCGACTGCAACACGCTCGAGAAATTCAAATGCGCACCGCTGGCCACGCTCATGGTCCCGACACAATTGGGTCCAACAACGCGCAGGGCGCGCTCGGGCGTGGCGAGAAACCGCTGCAGGTCTTGCCGTGGAGCACTGCCGGGGTCTTCGAAGCCACTTCCGATGACCACAGCGGAGTGAACACCCACACGGTCCAGCCCACGCAACGCCTCGGTCACCTTGCCCGCAGGCAGGTTGACGATCGCGGCGCCCACTCGGCCGGCCGGCAGATCATCGACGGATGCGATGCACGGGTAGCCGGCGAGTGTTTGATGCCGCGGGTTGACGACCCAGACGTCGCCACCGAAGCCGTAGCGCCGCAGATAGTCCAGCGAGCGACCCGAGGGCTTGGACGGATCGGCGGATGCACCGACGACGGCGACCCCAGCCGGCCCCGTCATTACGTCAACAAGCGCCGTGGAACGGAGCTGCTGCGGCGGCCCTGCATCTGTACTCATGGGGTTACCTGCAACTGTCCGGACCACGCGCGCCGTAACAAGTCCAATATCGCCGAGGCATCCGCCACCCTTTTAGGGTTGAAGAACAGGCCCCGGTCCTGCATGACGCCCGCAGCGACCGCAGCCAGATTCTCCTGGCGGAGGCCGGCGGATTCAAGTGTCGGGGGCACTCCCGTGCGTTCCTGGACCAGCGCGACCAACCTAGCGGCACCCAGCGCCGGGTCGGCATCGAGTCCCTCAGCCAGCGCCCCCGCCAGGAGGCGCTGCGCGTCGGCGGTGCAATCGTGGTTGAACTCCAGGACGTAGGGCAGCATCACCGAATTGGCCACGCCATGCGGAATACCGAACGCCGCGCCCAACACATGGCAGATGGCGTGGTGCAGCCCCACGCGCGCATTCGAAATAACCATCCCGCCGATGCAGGCCGCGGCGAGGGCGTCGTCCAGAGTCTGCCGCCGGGTCGTGCCCGTGCTGGTGGGCAGCTTTGGCAGCGACGAGGCGAAGAGACGGGCGCCTTCGAGCGCTAATCCACTGGACAGTGGCGATGCGGCCTTCGAGTACAGCGCCTCGGCGCAGTGCGCGAGCCCATTCATACCGGTCTGGGCCAGCAGCATGGTCGGAGTTTCCGCGACCAGATCGGAGTCGAATACCACCACGCGTGAGGCCACCTTCGGGTCCCAGAAGACGCGCTTGATGTCGTTGCTGTCCGTGGCACCACCACCGGGTGTCACCTCCGCGCCCGACAGTGTGGTGGGGACGCTGATCACCGGAATCTTCGGTTGACGTAACTCAACCTGGCTCAGGCGGTCGGGTGGGGTGAAGGTGCTGCAATGCTCGGCCAGGGGAAATCCTTCTGCGAGCAGGATGACCAGACCTTTCGCGGTGTCGCTGGCACTGCCACCGCCGACAGCGATGATGGCGTCGGGTGGCTCGGCGACGAGCGCGTGAGCGATTTGTTCGGTGTCCGCGATGCGCGCGTGCGGCCGAACCGTATCGAACTCGTGGATGATCTCTGTGCTGGCCAAGGCGATGCGGGTCGCCGCACCGGCGGTCGATGTGAGCGAGCGGTGGCTTCCTATCAGACAGACCGAGCGGACACCCAGACTCTCGATCTCCGCTGGCAGCGACTCGATCGATCCGGAGCCGCAGAGGAAGACTTGCCGCGCTTGGTCGTGACGAAACTTTGCCATGGTCAACCTAGGATTCGTCGGTACGGAAACGTGTGAGCTGCTCAGGGTCGATCGCTAACCCGAAGCCGGGGCTGTCGGGCACCGCGAGGTGGCCGGCCTTAATCGCTGGTGGTGTGGCCAGTAGATCGCCGCGCAGGTTGAGAAAGTAGCCCACTTCGGCCGGCAGCTCCGCGGTCACCGATTGCGCAGCTGCGAAGGCCGCGGTCATGTAGGTGCCGATACCGCTGTCGCCTTGGCTGCCGAGCAGCACCGGTGCGCCGGTCGCGGCGCAGAACTCCCGGATTCGGGTGGAGGATTGGACGCCGGTTCGCGCCAGCTTGATACTCACCATCGTGCAGCGCCTCGCCAGGATTTCGGTTGCGACTTCCCTGACCGTCGTACAACTCTCGTCGCCGAGCACCGGTGCTGACGACTTGGCGACGACCTCAGCGCGGCCTAGCACGTCCTCGGCGGGACACGGTTCCTCGATCCAGCTGAGATCCTGATCTTCGCAGCGCCGTAAGAACGCCAGCGCCTGCGGCGCGCTGTAGCCGTGGTTGGCGTCGGCGTAGATGAGGGCGCCCGGGTGCTCCTCACGGAGCCGCTGAATCAAAGTGACGTCTCGACCCAGTTCCATACCGACCTTCACCTTGAAGCTGGAGACTCCATGAGCCTCATGTAAAGCGCTGGCCTCGGCGACGACGGCCTCCACGCTGCCCGCGCCAAGGATCGCCGTTGCCCGCACCGAGTCCGTGTATCCACCCAACAGTCGGTGACACGGCACCCCTAGCGACTTACCCAGGGCGTCGAACATCGCGAGTTCCACCGCGCCGCGCGCCGTGGGGTTGCCGGCGAGATGACGCAAGCGGTGGGTCAGAGTCTGGGTGTCGAGCAGGTCCAAGCCGACCGCGGCCTCGGCGATCGTCGTCTCGATGATGTGCCTGATCGAGACAGCCGTTTCGCCGTAAATCATCGGACGCGGAATAGCCTCGGCGATACCAACAATCCCGTCGGTGGTCGTGACTTCGACAAGAAGATGGTCAGCGTGGGTAAGCCGGCCGGTCGCGAACCTCACCTCATGGCCCAGTGGGATGCTGAACGGTACGGTGCGTATCGACGCCACGGCGCTGCCGAGTGCGGTCACAACGGCTCCTTTCTCTGCGTACACGGTCATAGGAAGGCGCTTTCAATCACGTTTCGGGTCAAGACGCTGTCCGCTGTCCCGGAACCAACGTCACGCCCCAAGCTGAGGACGATGACGGACTCGCAGGTCTCGCGGACGACCGTCAGGCTCTGCTCGGCGATAACCACGGCGGTGTTGCTCGACCGCCGCAGGGCGCTGAGGGACTCGACCAGGTTGGTCACGGCGATAGGCGACAGCCCAAGCGAGGGTTCATCGAGCAACAGCACCTTCGGATGGGAGACAACGGCGCGCGCAATCGCCAATGTCTGCTGTTGACCTCCCGACAGCTGATTCGCTGTCCTCGTGCGCAATTCGACAAGCGAGGAGAACAACTCATACGCTTCGGCGACACGGGCAGGTCGATGAGCGCGTGGCACACTGAGGCAGCCTGCGCGCAAGTTCTCCTCGACGGTAAGCGGACCGAAGAGCTCGCGGGATTCAGGCACGAACGCCATGCCGTGCTTCCAGCGGCGCCACGCCGGCTGTGTGCTGACGTCGATCCCCGCCACGTGGACGGTGCCGGACCGCAGGGCGACCACTCCCGATACCGCTCTGAGCAGCGTGCTCTTGCCGGCGCCGTTCGCGCCGACGATCCCGAGGTAAGCACCGGCCGCGACGGACAGACCGATGTCGTGTACGACAGGGAGACGTCCATAGCCTGCGGTGAGGCCCACGACCGACAGCATCGGCGATTGCTCGGCGTTCACTGCAGTGCCCCTACCGAACCGGGGCCGATGTAGGCCTCCAGCACTTCGGGCAATCGCAGAACCTGCGACGGTTCGCCGTCGGCGAGCACTCGCCCCTCGGCCATGACCACCACGCGGTGGGCGACGCGGCGAACGAACGCCATGTCGTGCTCCACGAAAACTACTGCCGTCCCCGCTGTCGCCACCTCGTGCAGCACATACGTGGCGACCTTCTCCCGCTCGTCGGGGGGCATGCCAGCGCTGATCTCGTCCAACAACAACAGCGACGGGCGGCTCATGAGCGCCCGCCCGAGGTCGACCAGCCGGCGCTCGGGCGCGGACAGCAGATCGACATCCACGGTTGCCCGATCGGCAATTCCGAGGGCTTCCATGACTGCCTCCGCGCGGTCGACGAGTTGTCGTTCGCGGTGCATGAAGGCCGGCGTTCGGAACACCGCGCCGAGGTAACCGCCGCGTTCGCGGAATGCCCCGGAACACAGTTGGTCGATGACTGGCATACCTCCGACCAGGCGAGAATCCTGGAACGTACGGCCGACACCGAGCCCTGGCCGCCGCCACGCCCCCCGCCGCGTCAGGTCGACGCGTCCGCTTCGGCCGTCGAGGTATATATGACCGGCACTGGTGGGTACCAGGCCGCTGATGGCGTTGAACAGAGTCGTCTTGCCCGCACCATTGGGCCCGATGAGCCCCAAGATCGCGCCGGGTGGCAATTCTAAGGTGACGCCGTCCACGGCAACGTTTCCGCCGAAGCGAACCTCGACACCAGTCAGGGTCAACAGCGAAGAGTCAACCACGGCGGGTCCCGGATCGAAGAGCGACGAGAGACCGCAATCCGGCAGGGCGAGTCGCAAGGATCACGAACAGCAGGGCTGCGTCGATATAGCTGCCGGTGCTGCCCGACCCCGGTAAATATTGTTGAATCAGCACCATAATAGCGACGCCGACGACTGTCCCCCAGACGCTGCCGACACCGCCGATGACAATCATGGTCAGTAGCAACAGTGTTAGCTCTAAGGTGAAATTTGTGGGTGTAATGAACGTCAACATGCCAGCCAGCAGCACCCCACCGATCCCACCAAGAAAACTTGAAAAAGCAAAGGCGAGCGTGCGGGCTACCGGCACGTTGATGCCCATGGCTGCCGCCGCCTTCTCGTCGGTGCGGACCAGTGCGAACGCGGTCCCCACCTTCGACCGCAAGACTCGCTGCACCAGCAGGACGCTGATCGCGGCACCCACAAGTGCAATCAGGTAGGCGTTGTCACCGCCAAGGAGTGCGAGGATGCCGTTGTCGCCCTGCGTCGGTCGCCACAGCTGAATGGCGAGCAGTGCCGCCTGGGAGAATGCCAGCGTCAACAATGCCAGGTAGATCTCGCGGGTCCGGATGATCGACACGCCGATGACCGTGCCTGCCAGAGTGGCTACCCCCGCGCCGACCACGATGCCGAGGACCGCGCCCAGGTGCGGCTGCGTCACCGCGAAACCGTAGGCACCGATCGCCATGAAGGCGTTCTGACAGAAGGCGAACTGCCCGGCATTGCCGAGCACCACGTTATATCCCAGCGCCGCCACCAGGTAGGCCGCGAACAAGCCGACCAGGGTCTGTACGTAAGCACCGCCGCCATAGGCCCACGCCGCGAGCACCGCGGCGCTCACCACGACAGCGCCGGTCGCCCAACCCGAACCGATGATGGAGCGCTCACCCCCAGCTAGGGTCACCGTCGAGGGTGTGCGTACGCGCACGGTGCGCAACACGTCGCCCATCGGGAACGCGCTGTCACGCACGACCCGCCGCACACTGTGCATGCTCATCGTCGTCATGCCCGCGCACCCAGCAGCCCGACCGGACGTGCCAGCAGGATGACCAACATGACACCGAGCGAGACGAACGCGCCGTATGACGCTCCGATCGTGGAAGCAATCAGTGACTGCACGACGCCAATCACCAGACCACCGATGACGGCGCCTGGCAGGCTCCCGAATCCGCCCAACACAACCGCCGCGAAGCTGTCGAACGTGTACTGCTGCCCCAGACCAGGTGCCAGCAGATAGGTCGGGAAGATCAATGCCCCGCTCAGGGCCGCCAACGCGCCCCCGATGGACCACGCAAGGGTCGACATACGGGCCGGGTTGACACCCGTGACGACCGCGCCGGCCGGATTGCTGGCGACCATCCGCATTTGTAGCCCGATCGACGTCCCGCGCAAGAACACCGTCAGCACCGCCACGAGCACGACACTCACGAGCACAAGCTCAAGGTCCATCTGCGACCAGCCCAGTCCACCGACGATGGGACTGCGCCCGCCATACGGCCGCATCGTCTTGGCGTCGGCGCCAAACACTCCGAGGAGTACCGCGCTCGCAACCTGGGTCACCGCTAGCAAGACGATGACCTGGGCCACGAGGCTCGCTCTACGCAGCGGCCGCAGCGCGACCTGGTCGATGACCAGGCCCGAGAGCCCGCCCACCACAACAGCGCACAGGATCCCCAGCCAGACCGGGAGGTGGCCGCGGGTGCTGAGCTGCCAGGCGATGTAGCCGCCGACCACCATTTGGCTGCCGTTGGCAAAATTGACGACACGGGTGGCGCGGAAGACGAGCGTGAACCCGAGCGACACCAATGCCAGCGCGAAGCCGTTGACAAGGCCCGCGCCCAGCGCCGCGGTGGTCACGATGCCGACGGACGGTGCTGATCGCCGCCCCTACCTAGACGCCGGCTGCGGTCATCCATGGTTGAGCTTGTTGTCGGTCAGGTTGTTACCAAAGAAGCTGACCTTGCCGTTGGTGATGCCGTAGAAGTTGGTACAGGAATTACCCTTGTGGGAGGTCGGCGAGAACTGAATCGGGCACGGTAGCTCGGGAGTGCTGAACGGCTTCATCGTCTCCAGTCCGGTGATGATGCCCTGGGGGCTGTAGTCCTTCGCGTTCTGCAGACCAGCGACGAACGCTTTAGCCGCCGCGTAGGCCTGAACTGTCCAGACAATTGGCTTATCACCGGGGTGCACCGTCGCCCATTGCTTCATAAAGTCGGTGGTGCAGGTTCCCCCGACCGGGCAGGCCAGCGGTGTCAACGCGTAGAACTGGATCTTTGGGTCCGACTGCGCCAGCTGGTCGAGCGAGTTGTTGGAGCCAGCGAAGGTAACCATGGGCAGGTAGGTGCCCTGGTGAATTTCGGCGTTGATCGTCGCAGCCATCGGTGGCGCGGTCACACCGAGCAGGACCACTTGGGCGCCGGCGTCCTTCAAGCTCTGTACCTGGCTGGTCGCGTCGGTGGCGTTCGCCGCGATCTTCGCCGTGGCGTCGACTTTCAGTCCGTACTTGGCCAGCGAACTGGTGGCGCCTGAGAGGGCGGCGTCGCCGTAGGCGTCGCTCTCGACGAGCATTCCGACCTTCTTGACGTTCATGGAGCTGACGAGTTGGGCGATGCCCACGGCCACGTCGTCGGAAGAGAAATTAGGAGCGAACGTGGACTTGTCCAACGGGCTGGTCAGCTTAGGGTTGATGCTGCCCGGTGTGTAGAACGGCACCTTCAAGCTATCCGCGACCTGCATCGTCGCCAGCGCGGTCGGCGTGAACGCCGGCCCGTATAGCACCGAGGCCTTGTCCTGCGCGACGTTCTTCCTTGCCACGGTCACCGCTGTGGCGGGGTCGCTGGCGTCATCGGCATACATCAGCGACACCTGATGCCCGTTCACGCCATTCTTCTCCATGTCGGCGAACGCCAACTTCGCGGAGTCCTGGTACACGGCGTCGAACGACGCGTCGGCACCCGTCAGCCCGAACTGCACGCCGACCTTCACCGGACTGGCGCCCGCAGATCCCCCGCCGGAGCCGCATGCCGTCGCGGCGACCGCAACCGCGGCGGCGACCGCGACCCAGCCAATCAACCGTACGTACCTTTCGCTCCTTCGAAATTTCAGCATCGATTCCTCCGCGCTATCGGTAGTGCGACGTCTTGTGTGGGCCACCGGGCCGGGCCACGGCGAGCAGACTCGCGCGAGCCGGAGGTGAACAGTGAGCGAATCTAGTTTTACTGTCACCAAAGGTCCTGTGTCAAGGGTCACTTTCCTACGAGCGCTGCCTCCTCGATGAGTGCGGTGCAGAGACGGCTCCGCTTACGCCGATGACGTAGGGTTAGCCCGGCTGGAGAGGTGCTGCCAGCGCTCTGGCACCGTGACAGTGCCTGGCTCAGTGGCGATTCTGGCCATCGATAGGCAAGTTGCATGTGCTAGGAGTAAACAGTCAGGGTGTAGTAGAGAATCGGCGTATGCGGTAGTTGAGCCGACCTTGAGATCGCAGTGGTCCTGGACCGGCTGGTGTAGCCGAGCCGTACGTGTTTGGTGTCGTAGGTGAGGAGAACAAGGTGGCCATCAGCCTGGATGCCCTACTACAACCGCTGGACCGTCCAGCGGAGGGAGCCCATATCGGCGCCAAGCTTCGGGAGTGGCGGCAGACCGAAGGGATGACCCTCAGCGGGGTGGCTGGGGCAGTGAACCTGTCGGCGGGCTACATCAGTCAGGTCGAACGAGGCTTGGCCAATCCATCGCTCGAGACGCTGAAGCGCCTGGCAGACGTCCTCGGCCACACCGTCGGTGAGTTGTTCTCCAACGATTCGGTCAGCGTCGGACCACTCGAGTACTCCGTATCCAAGCGCGGAAAGCGAAAGCGAATTCAGTACCCAGGATCGGGTATTGCGAACGAACTGCTCAGCCCGGACCTGCGTCACCAGATGGAAGTCATCTGGGTCGAAGCTCCACCTGGTGCGACGAGCGGCGGCCATCCCCACTCCCACGTCGGCGAGGAATGCGGCATCGTGCTGGCTGGCGAGATGATCTTCTGGGTCGGCGACGATGAAGTCCGGCTCGAAGCGGGTGACGCAATCTACCTCGACTCGGCACTCCCCCATCGGTGGACCGCGGGATCAAGTGAGATGCTGCAGGCTGTGTGGCTCATAACGCCGCCAACCTTCTGACTCCATGGGGCGAGCAGTAGGCTCGCACGCTCGGTGCTGCCATGTACGGCGAGGCTGTACCGGCGTGTTTGTTGGGCTGCCTCAGATAGATGGGACAGCAGACCGAATGCCTCAGATAGGCAACGCCTGACCCGCGGGCTACGGTGCGAACGGACAGGCGCGACGAATCAACGGCATCGCGTCCGTCGAACATGCATCGATTGCAATAATGCTCAGATGCTGGCCGAGACAGGAGAATATCGGCGATCCCGGCGGTAGAGTCCCGAGGTGCCTGAACCCCGCACCCACCACTCCCCCACGCCAGCCGCCGCGGCGGCGCCGTTGGCGGAGCTGGCGCTGACGTGGTTGACCGTCAAGCGGGCGATGGAATCATCTGAGCAGGCCACCAAGGGTCAGAGCGACCGCGCTCGTCGCGCCGACCTGGCCCGCTGGGGCCAGCTGCTCACCGCCGCCGACCACGGTCGGGCCGACGTCGAGGCACGGTTGGACGTGGCGTCCGCGCTGGCGTGCCTGTGCCTGTCCGATCTGAGTACGGACCGCTTGGTCGACGCGGTGATCACCGCCAAACGGCGCTGGAGCGAGGCGACCGTGGCGCGGATGCTCTCCACCCTGCGCGGGTTCACCCGCTGGCTGACCCGCCAAGGCCTCTTGGCCCGCGACCCCTGCGACAGCGAACTGCTCCGGATCTCCCGCCGCACCCAACGCCGCCCCCGCGCCGTCGACGCCGACGCTGTCGAGGCGATGGTCACCGCCGCCCGGGCCGAGCCCACCGATCGGCAGCGGATGTTCTGGCCCGACCGAGACGTCGCCCTGCTGCGCTTCCTGGCCGGCAGCGGCGCCCGCGCCGAGGAAGTCTGCGGTGCCGCGATCGCCGAGATCGACCGCCGCCCCGAACGGCCGATCTGGCGGGTCGGGCGCTCCAAGGGCGGCAAACAACGCGACGTCCCCCTGCCGGGTGCCACCGTCGAGGCCCTCGATACCTGGCTGGAGGCCCGCAGGACACACGGCGGCGAGCGTGAGTTGACGCGGTCCAGCCTGCTGTTCGTACGGACCGACACCAGCCCGCTGACCCCCCGCACCCTGGACCGGTTGCTCCGCTCGATTGCCCTACGCGCGGGGGTGAGCCTGCCGGTCGGGGCCGCGGCACACGCCTTCCGCCACCACTACGGGGTCACCCTGGCGCTGCGGGGTGTGCCCCAGGCCGCGATCAGCCAGCTGATGGGACACGCCGACCCGCGCACCACCGCCATCTACACCACCGTCGCCTCCTCCGCGCTGATCGGTGTCCTGGACGACGCCGGCCTGCTGTAGATAACTCCCGAACGTGATCCAGCCCGGAACGTAGTGCGCAGAAGAGGCAGAGGCGAACTTCGACCGTCGTGGCGAGGACGGCCTGGGTTATGCCGCGCAGTCGCGGCAGATCGGTAGACCTGCACGTTCACCGGCATAGCGGTGACGGTGGTGGACCAGGAAACAGGTCGAGCAGGTGAACTCGTCGGCTTGTTTCGGCACGACCCGCACCGAGAGTTCCTCCCCGGACAGGTCCGCCCCGGGCAGCTCGAAGGACTCCGCGATGTCGGTCTCGTCGACGTCGATGATGGAGGCCGCGGCGTCGTTGCGGTGCTCTTTGAGCTCCTCCAAGGAGTCCTCGGCGACATCGTCGGATTCGGTGCGGCGTGGTGCGTCGTAGTCGGTTGCCATCGTGCATTTCCCTTCGAGCCCGTCTGGCGGCCGCCGATGTGCGGGCCAAGTGTGCAGCGCGTGTTGGGACTCAACGCACGGCGACCTCGTCTTGTGCCCGACCCTCGACGGACCCGGCCGCTCACGGCGCGACGTGTGGTGACTCTTCGGGTGCGGCCCGAACAGCACCGCCGCGGGCGAAGCTCCGGACGAGCGTCCCGGATGAAACCCGACCCTTCGGCACCCCTCCGAGTGATGGCCACCAGAGGATCGATGCGGCCCTGAGGACGCTGACTCGCCCCCGGGCGGCAGGGCTGACCGAGCGTCAGGATCAGCGCTGGGCTGGTCCCCACCACTCTGGTGGGGCGGGGGCGGATTTCAGCGGTGCCGGAATCCCGCCGTGGTGATCGGGTTTGCACAGGTGCAGCGGACCTTCCTCACCGTTCATCAGCACCCCCAGCTGGGGGCCGCAGTGATCACGCCACCACGTGCCCATCGCGGTGCCACCATCCAGACGCAGCGCTTCCCACGCCTCCCACAGGGCCATCAGCCGGGCGATGGCCTCGGCGTGCATCCACCACTGCGGGCACCACGTCAGCCCCCGACCCCCGGCGACGAGCTTGCGGGCGATGGTGGGGGCCAGGAACCCGACCACGAACCCCTCGACGTCGGCGTACACCGGGGGCGCATGCTCGGCAGGTGCCCCCGTTTCCTGGGCGGCGACCGCTCCCGGTGCGGGTTCGGTGGCGCTCATTGCGCCGGGGGCAGCAAGGGGTTGCGTCCCTGGGGGGCCGTCTTCGCCACCACGACAGCGCCACCGTCCTCATCGGCGGGGCCGGCATCGGCGGAGAACTCGTGGGCTGCCCGCAGCCGCTCCGCCCGGCGATCGGCCGGTTCCCACCGCGACAGCGACGCCTGCACGGCCAGCGTGTGCGGACCTTCCATCCACGGCACGAGCCGCAGCATGGCCGCCTTGTTGCCCGAGGACAGCAACACCGCCCGGCCACGGGGCAGGCCCATCAGCTCGGCCACATCCAGGATCGGCTCGCTGGACCAGGACTGTGACCTCGACGCCCCACCCCGACCGCTGCTCTGTGACCACCGGGACACGTCGTGGACACCGATCAGGTTGGACAGCTCCCGCAACCACGGCTCGTCGGACACCCCGCCGCCGTACATCTTCAGGTTCGCCGCCGACCACAGCTTGCGGAACCCGTTCTCCCCCCACACCTCATAGCCCTGCACCGCGGACTGGAAGATGGTCATCACCACGATGCCGCGGGACCCGAAGTGGCTGTAGAGATTCGGCAGCTCCGCGAGTTTGCACACGTTCGCCGCCTCATCCAGCACCACCGTCAGCGGGGTCCCCAGCCGGCGCCCGGGCAGGGTCGCCGCCAACCGGGACGCCGCCTCGAACACCTGCCCGATGAGGGCGGTCGTCAGCGCCGACGCCGACTCCGGGCCTTCCATCGACAACGCGTACAGCGTGTCGGTACTGGCCGCGAAGGTGGTCGGGGAGAACTCAGGCACGTCGTGGGTCGCCGCGGCGAGGGTGATGTCCATGTCGTCGCCGAGCTGGGTGAACACCCGCCGCCTCGGTGGGGTGACCCACCCGGCGTAGGCCGGTTCGTCGAGGACTTCCAGGAACCGGCGGGCCCCGTCGTAAAGTCCGTCCTTCTGGGCGGGTCGTAGGTTGGTGGTGGCCATGACCCGGGCGGCGGCCATCGGGTTGCCGTGCGCGGCCAGCAGCCGGGCCGGGGTCAGGTCGGTGTCGTCATAGAGCCACTCCAGCACGTGCAGTAAGTCGCCGCCACCGAGCGAGGCGGCCAGGAGGTAGGTGGCCAGCAGGCCTTGGGCGCCACCGTCGAAGTAGGCGTCGGTGCGGGCGGAGGCGTCCCGGGAGTTGGACACGAAATGCGCGGCGAGGCCTTTCGCCGGGGCCAGTGAGGTCACCGGGGTCAGCGGGTTCCACCACCAGGTGGCCACCCGGGCGGTCTCGGCGATGCCTTGGGGGTCGAACAACCACACCGTGCCCTTCCCGCTGCGCACCCCCCGGGTTGCATCGTGCACATCGGCCTTGTTCGAGGTCACCGCGACCGCGCCGGGCGCCGCGGTGACCGCGGGGATCGCCGCAGCGGTGGACTTGCCGGTGCGGGGGCCGGCCACGAGCACGGAACAGTCCTCCCAGCCCTGGCGGATCGTCACCGCACCGGGCACCGTCCTCCCGATCGGCAGGCCGTGATCGTCCGGCCCGTTCAGCGTTTCCCCTGGCCGCAGTCGCGCCGCGGTGCGGGCCACATCGAGGGGGGTCACTCCGGTCAGCTGCGAGTGCGGGGCCAGGCGGCGGGCCATCACATCGACCCGGGTGCGGCGCGGTCGGCGCACCCACACCACCGCACCGGCGGCCACCACCACGAGCAGCAGGACGAGTGTTCCGGTGGCGACGACGGTGGACATACCGCCCGGCCACGAGCGGGCACCGGTGAGCAGGTCGGCGACCAGCTGGGCCGGGTTGCCCGGTGGGGCCTGGTGGGCGGCCGGCTCGAACTGCGCCGGACCCTGCGCGCCTGTGGATGAGGTCGGGTCGGAGAAGTTGGATTCCTGCTGCAGCTGCGCGGCGATCACCGGTGCCGGGAACTCCGGGGACACCGTGCCGGCCTTCTGGATCAGGGGCACGTAGTTCGCCGGAATCCCAGCGACTCGCAATGTCCCCACCCCCGGGGAAGACCCGCCCGGACCGCACGGGGATGGTGGTGGTGTCGCCCCACCGCCCAGCACGAGCAGCAGCAACACGACGATGAACACCGGTGCACCCACCAGGGCCACCCCGATCAGCAGCGGCGACCCGCTCGTGTCCTGCTCAGCCACGACGACGCACCGCCCCCCGCAGGGAACGGCCGCGGCCTGCCGCAGCGGCGCGGCGGCTGCTGGTGCTCATCGGTGTCATCAGCGGCCGGTCACCGTCGGCCCAGGGCCGGGCCGTGGTGCCGCCCGGCAGCATCGGGGAAGTCATCGGCCACCAGAGCCGCCAATTCGACGAACGCATCCCGGGTGGCTGAGGCCATCCGGTCGAGGTCGACTTCGGAGCCTTCGGCCAGGTGCGCGTCGTAGGGGATCACCTTCACCGCCCGCACCTGGTGCTCGAAGTGGGCCACGAGCTGGCCCAGGTTCACCCCGGAGGAGCCGGGTCGGGCCGAGGAGATGACGACGACGGTGCGTTCCACCAGGTGCCTGTAGCCCTGCGCGTCAAGCCAGTTCAGGGTGGCGTCCGCCGACTGCGCGCCGTCCAAGGCGGGGGAGGACACCAGGACCAGGGCGTCCGCGGTGTCCAGGACGCCGCGCATCGCCGAGTGCGTCAGGCCGGTGCCGCAGTCGGTGAGGATCAGGTTGTAGAAGTTGTCGAGGATGGCGACCGAGGCCCGGTAGTCGGCCTCGGAGAAGGCTTCGGCTTTGTGCGGGTCCCGTTCACTGGCCAGCACTTCCAGCCGGGAGGGGGCTTGGGAGGTAAACGCTCGAACGTCGGAGTAGCGGTGGATCCGCTGTTGGTCGTTGAGCAGGTCCCGCACGGTGGCCGCCGTCTGCGACGGAATCCGGCCCCCGAGGGTCCCCAGATCCGGGTTGGCGTCGATCGCCACCACGTGGTCACCGCGCAGGCAGGCGAACGTCGACCCCAACGACACCGTGGTCGTGGTCTTCCCGACCCCTCCCTTCAGGCTCAGCACTGCGATCTTGTAGTCGCCGCGGATGGGTTGGTTGACCCGCTCCACCAGGTGGCGGCGGCTCACATCGGCCGGGGACTCACCGGGGTTGAGGGCGCCCCCGGTCACCAGGTGCACCATCCGGCGCCACCCGGAGGCGGGTGGTCGTTTCGTCGGGCGGAACAGCATGTCCCGGTTGATTTCCCCGTGATGGCGCGGGCCCGGCGGTGGTGCCGGTGCTCGCGTCCTGGGCGGCTCCGTGCTGTAGCCGGACTCAGACGACTCGACCTCGCGAGCTGACTGCTCAGCAGACCGAGGTGATCCAGCCGGCGGAGAAGGCGCTCCGCTGGTAGCGACCCTGTTGTCGCCGCCGGGCGGCCGCTCCTCGGCCCGGGTATCCGCCGGGGCCGGCTGCGATCGGCCTCCGGAATCCGCCACCCGCAGCGGTGTCCGCTCCACCGCAACCCGCTCCGCACTCACCGGCAGTGGTTGCCCAGGCGGCCGGGCCCCGGGAGAGCTCGGTGGTTGTGTCTCTGCCGCCGCGGGCGGAGCCCACGACGGCCCCCGACGAGCCACCCGATTGTTGTTGTCGCTGGTCACGACGTTGCCTCCGGCTTCGGTTCATCTGCGACCAGACCGGCGGCCCGCAGGCGCGCCGACCTACACGCGAGCGCTGACAGGACATCTGCTGAGAGAGCGGACCCGGCACGACCAGCGCAGGGCATCCGGCTACCACCACGGCGGCCGTGCCGGCGCCAGAAGCCCCCACCGAACGGCGCCGAGAGCACCCCAACAGGAATGAAAGACAAGCGAGACACCCCAATCCGACCACGGCAGAGGACACACCCCTCCCGGGGCGTCCTGGCACTATCCGCAGTCGGTGTCCCCGAGACGTCAGAGGAACCGATCCCCCACCACCACCGGCGATGAGGGGCACACGCACCGTACGAGAGCTGACAACGGGGAGTCAACTGTTGAACGTTCATTCGTCTCACCGCCCGCTAACCCCCATCGCTCCCTAACTTCCCTCACCGCCTCCCAGCGGTAGGCTGCGCAGCAACCATAACGCGCAACTAAACCGAGCGCTAGAGCATCGGGCACACACGGGGAGGCGACAGAATGACTGAGTCCGAGAGGGGTCCCTACCCAGGAGAGCCGATGCCGCGCAGTGGAGTCAGAGGTTTCTCCCCTGCTGCGTTGCGAAAGGGCCGCGCCGACGCCGAGCTACGGGCAGACGAGCTCGCCCGTCTTATTGGTGTGACCCGGCAGGCGGTCACTTCTTGGGAAAACGGCAGGTCAAGGCCATCACCCGTGACCCTCCTCGCGCTTTCGAAAGCGCTCCGTGTGCCCACTGCGGACTTGGCGCCAATCCGTGAGATTGACCTACGGATTAGCGATCTCCGGTCGCAGGCGGGACTCACCCAGGCGGATGTGGCCGGAGCGCTCGGCGTCAGCACTACGGTCGTCGGCGATCTGGAGCGGGGCTTCCGCCCTGTGGACACAGGCCAAGCAGATGTCCTTGCAGAGCTCTACCAAGTGGCACCAGCACGCGTACACACGATCTGGCAGCAAACGTACGACGCGGTCACGACGCGCCTAGCCTCTAGAAAATAATTCTCGCGTGAATAACTTGGGCTTCAAACGGCTACGGCGTGTCGCTCCCCCGCTACTCCTCCTGCAAGGTGTGAGATATCGATATGCACCCCGCTAGTAACCGTGCCCCCCAACGTCGGGAGGGCATCTGCGTGCGAATAGACCCAGCAGTGGCCATGGCGGTCCGCAGGGTTGCCTCCCAACGGGGTGCACAGCTTTGGTGGGTGCTGGAGCACGCAGTGCGCGCCGGACTACCACTTCTACCGCCGCCAGGCTTCGAGACGGACCTCGCCGGGTTAGTTACCACCCCGCAGCTATCAGCAGTCGAGTGGATGAATCGAAAGACCCGGCCACGAGGACGGCCCACGACAGCGCTCTTCGCGAAAATTCATCACGAAGTCGTCGCCGCCATCAACCAAGACGTCGAAGCCCGCGATGCCCACCACTGGTGGGTCGTCGAGCAGGCGCTCCGCCTTGGCCTGAACCTACTTCCCCCGGCGCAACAGGAGGTGCTGCCTCAGAGCGCGTGATGTGAGCGGCGCAGCCGCACGCTGATAACTCCACATCGCACCAGGTAGCCCCTAGAACGCCGAAAACCCTCCCCGGCAAGGGAGGGTTCGGATCCAGCTAGGGCCGACGAGTTGGTAGCTCGCTGGCTTGGTGCACTGCCCCGAAGGGACTTGGCTTGAGCGCCTTGTCTGAGGGTACCTCTTACCCTGAAACCAGTCCATATCTGGATCAATCCGCACCCGCGCGTGTCGGCGTGCGGGGGGAACGGCCCCCTCGCGGCCCTACTGGTGTGTCTCGACCCCCCGGCCGTCGCGTCGCTTGCGGTCCGATGCCGCCGCGGCCGTTGCTGCGCCGCCCAGTGCCGCCGGGTGCGTATGCGGGTGTGCCGTGCTGGTGGTCACCACCGCGCTGGCTGGAGCACGTCGAGCGGGTCTACCGACGGCACTACCTGCTCGTGCGCCGCCAGCTCGTGGCCACCACCGGTGGCGGTATCTCGCTGCGCACCGTCTTGGCGGTGTCGGCCGCGCACGCGACCGCGGCCGACTTCGGTACCGGACGCAACAGCTGGCCCCTGCTCGGCCAGACCGGCGCCGAGCGCGGCATGACCGCGACCACCGGACTCGGGGAACGCACCATCAGCCGAGCCAGAACCTTCCTCCGCCTCGTCGGGCTCGCCACCGAAGTCCAAGCAGGGCGCCAACGCACCCTGCTGGAGCGGTTGGACTCCGCCGAACGCGGCGACAAAGGACGTGGGTGGACTGCCGTGTACGCCCTGCACCACACCGGCACCCACCCTGTGGATAACCCTGTGGGCATCGGTGCAGGTCAACCACCAGATGGCACCCCTCCACGTAGTGGTCTTGTTCCTACTTCCTCTCTCGGTAAGAGGGTGGTTTCTACCGGCAGAGAGAACCCTGCGGGATCAGCGGACGGCGCTCCGCGCCGCGCATCGACCAGGAGAAGGGTTCGGGAGGGTCCGTGCGCCCCTGGGGGGGGCGGGTTGGCGCTGAGCAAGGCGCTGCGGGCGCATCCGGAGTGTCCCGGGTGGATCAGGCGGTACTCCCCGCACGCCTACGCGGCGGGGCTCTTACGCTGGGCGCAGGCCGGATGGACCGACCGCGACCTCATCCAACACCTCAACGACGTCACCACCAGCGGGTTCCGGGTCTATGACACACCGCACAACCCGGTGAAATACCTCCTCGCCCTGCTGCACCGCGCCGACATCGGGGAACGACCCACCCTCTGGCGCGACGCCTATGCTGCCGCCGCGGCCGAACGCATCGCCGCCATACCCGCCCAGCTCGCCGCAGACGCCGCTGCCCACGAAGCCGGGCGGGCAGCCCTGGTCGGCCCGGGCCGCGCCCAGGTCCGGGCGATCCTCAACGAACGCCGCGGCGGCCGGCGATGAGCGTGTGTGACGAAATGCGCGCTGGCTCAGCGAGGAGCGCGCCACATCCCCCACACGTGGGGCCCACCGTGCGGGACGTCGATCGGCACGGTGCAGGTGAAGCCGAACGTTTCGTAGAACCCAATCAGCTGGTGTCGGGTGGCTTCCAGGTACGCGGCCGTTCCGGTGTCGTCACAGTGGCGTGCCTGGGCGCTGAGCAGGGCCGACGCCAGACCCTGCCCCCGGGCTGTTGGTGCGGTGCCGAGCTTGTTCAGGTACCAGTGCGGCTCCGCAGGGTGCGCACCGTCCAGTGCGCGGCGCAGCGTGAGCGCCGCCGGCAACCGGGTCCGCAGTGCCCCGACGACAGCCGCGGTCATCGTCAGATCCCCCCGTCGACTCGCCCCCGGCCCGGTGGTGCCCGGTGGCTTCCACATGGCCGCCGCCAGTGGTTGCCCTGTGGGGTCGGCGATCATTTCCACCCCGCCTGCCGGCAGGTACTCGTGGCGCAGCTGCGCCACGAACAACCTCCTCAGCGTCGTCGGGCGCCGCGAGGGAATCGGTTGCATCCAGTGCATCACCGGATCGTCGTTGAACGCCTGAGCCAGCATGGTGGCCACCGCAGAGGCGTGCCCGGGTCCGGCTTGTCGAACGGTCCGCTCCACGCCCACCAGTCTCCCCGCACCCCCAGGCCGGGTTGCCGTGGCGCACAGTCACCCACGGTTGCGGTCGCACTACGCTGGCACAACGATCCAGCAACCCACCCCAGTCGAACACCCCGGCGTGAGGCGACGATGACCACGGAACGCTCCAACGGCCTACCGGGCGCGTCGCTGCTCATCGAAACGTTGCTCCCTGGGGCTGAGCCCACGGTGCTCGCCGATCATGGTGTCCCACGGGCGTGGGCGTCGCTGCCCCGCATCGGCGGCACCCGCGCCACCGCAGACCGCGTCCGGGCGATCGTCACCGCGGTCTATGACTCCGCGCGCCCGATGAACGTCGTACTCGGACCGCGCAACACGCACCGCTTCCGCGTGGCCGCGACCCCAGTCATCGGCCCTTCCGGAGCTGTTCACGCGGTGCAGCTGTGGACCGGGCCCCCGGACGCCGACCCGCCACGGCCGGCGAATGTTGCCGCCATCGAGTGGTCGGCAACCTCACGTTTGATTGAGCTGAACGCCGAGGTCCGTGACCCCGCCGAGGACTATCCGTACGCCGGCCGCGCGAGCCTCACCGCACCCGAGGCCTTCCGTCACGTCGCCCGGTTTGACGCGGCGATGAGCCTCATCGCGAAGGTTCTTGAACCAGCACCCGAGGACCGCTGGGAGGGCACGGCCACCGTTAACGGGCCGCGCACGCTACGCACTGTGCACCTGGCGATGCGCAGCATGCCCGCACCCCGCCAGCAAGCCTGGCGCGGCCTCATCCACGACGTCACCGACACCGTGCCGCCCGCGCAACCCACCCTCGACTCCGTCGCTCTCGCCGCGATGTCGGCCGGGCGGTCCCCGACCGCCGTCGCTCTCATGGACGTCAGCCAGGCCCGGCTCATCAGCTGGTTCACCGACCCGGTCCCCGGCATCCAATGGAAAGGAACCCAGGACGACCGCGACACCCCCCACCCCGACGACGTCGTCCGCATCTTCCAGGCAATGCAACACCTCCGCGACGGCAACGAGACGAGCGCCGCGGTCCCCGGGGTGCGCCTGCGCCGCCTCGAGGGCGGCTGGACCGTCATCGACGGCCGTATCACCGTCATCCCCACTACCGGACCGATGATGGTCCTCGCCGAGATGACCCCCGTCGACAGCTTCCCAGACGGTCGAACCCAGGAACCACGGAACGGCCCCGTTTGAGAGCACCCAACAGATGGGTCAGGAAGGTGCCTGGCAAGGCAATGCACGAGGTGGTGCCCGCCCAGTGTCCCAACCGGCACCCGCGGGGACCGAATCGAGACTCCCCCACAAGAACAGCGGTGTTCCGTCGGCCGAAAGCAATGAGCGGTAGCCGCCCGGCGTGACCCCTTCCCCGACCACGCCGAGCGCCTACCCGCATCGCAACCGTAGCGCTAATCTTCGAACATGCGAGCGAAGGATGGGACACGGTGGAACGAGTCTTTCCCGCGCACCCCCTCCTACCGTCAGGTCACCCCACCCCAGCCGGTGTCTATCAACCTCGACCAGGCCCTCGCCCGCGACAACCCACCCCTGCGCACCGTCAATCCCCTACGGGTCACAGCCGGCGGCCTCCGGCTCACCGGCTACTGCCCCCGGCCAGCTGCACGCCTGGGTCAGATTGACTACCGGCACCTGGCTGGGATTCTGTTCCTTCGTCGCACACAGCGGCAACCACCGGGCCACCCTCGAGCTGTGGCAATGGCTACCCGCCAGCGCCATCACCCCACGCCAGCACTAGCCGCCACCACAGGGACGTGGCGGCGCTCGACACGAGCGCGAACAGCTCCCCCACGTCACCGAACGTTGTGGCGGGGTGCTCGCCGCCCCCGCACCCCTGGCTGCCTTCGAGGAGAGGGTGGGTGGGCAGTGACGGTGGCGTTGGGTGGTGGGTCGGGGTGGGGTGTTCTCCTCGACGACCGGCAGATGCCTACCTCGGGCACCCGGGTGGGCGCAAGCGGTGAAGCGTGCTTGCCCCCACCCGGGCAGCCCAAGGTCGAGACGGCACCAGCCGACGAGGAGAACACCCCACCAAACCGTCCCGTGCGGCAGGCAAACAACGTCGGACGAATACCCGCAATACCCTTGCATGCAATACCCGCGACCATGTAGACTGGGGACATCAACCAGTTGGGTGGGCGACCACTCCCCCGCCAACCGAAGGAGAACCTGACCATGGCCATGTACCGCACCATCACCGGTGACAACCCGCTCGAAATGCCCGCCATCGAGGTCTACTACGACGACTTCGACGAAGCCCTGCGTGACGCGCTCGGCGCGGCGGTGAGTCCCCTCGCAGGCAACGACCCATGGGAAACAGTCACCATCAGCCGGGAAACCGGCGCCGATGACGCGGTGCTTACCTACACCCTGCACTGGACCGGCACCTGGTCGAAGGACATTGCCACCACCGTCACCATCGAAGAGCTCGGCGACGACCAGACCTGAAACGCACGCACAAAGCAGGAGCCTTAAATACCCGCAATACCGCCAATACCCGCAAACGCGGAGAAGGGGCATCATGGACACCACCACCGAAGCGCTCACCGACAGCACACCGTTGGGGGCGGTCTCCGAGCAGTACGCCAGCACGTTGATGACGGCCGTGATCCACGCCGGGGCACCAGGACGAGTGATCCGCGGGCACTACCCGCCCAGCAGCGACGCAGCACGGGAGGGACTGCATGCCCGGTGGTATTTCGTCGGGCTGCACTTGCACGGGCAGGACGTGCGCATCTTCTGCGTGCCGACCAGCCAGGGCGTCCTCCTGATGGTCGAAGCCAGGGGTGGCACCATGCGGTGTCTTCCCACGTGGGGTGCACCCGCTGCCACGTTCGGCGCCGCCGCCTTGGCCGTGGCCCACGAGATCAGCGTCCCGAGCAAGCGGCATTGACGTCCCCTATTGCAGGTATTGCGGGCATCTCAACGCTCGCAATACCTGCGACCTGATTGGAGCACATGAATGGACACCATGACTCGCGAGCGCCGCCGAGCCCTCGCCGCCATCGGAGGCTGGGCGATCGCGGTGTGCCTGCACTCCCCCGATACGGGCATCCCGCACCTGCGGGCCTCCATGATGGGCGGCTCGCAGCTGCACGGCTGGCCGCCCGGTACCGGATACCAATGTGGAAGCAAGGGCATCAGCATCGGCGGCAGCTTCGGCCACGAACCATTGTTCGTGATCACCTGGCCCCAGCTGCGTGCCTACGCCGCCGCCATACCCGCCGCGCTGGGGGGTGCTCTGCGTGACGTGTCCGCGCGAGGACAGGAACACCAGCTCGACGCGCCGAGCTGGCCACCGGCACTCTCGGCGGCTGAGCGAGCCGCCTTCGACCGCGACGTGTGGGAACCGTGGTCGCGACAGGGCAGACAGATTCGTGCCGAGCAGGTTCGGCTGCTGCGTCTCGCGCTCGACCTCGTGCACACCGGACCCGAGGACCTGCTCGACCTGCTGAACGAGGCCGCAGGGTGACCGACCACCCCTTCCGCGCGGGTATTGCCCGCAATGTTGTTACAGGCAATACCTGTCATACCCGCAATGCCTGCTACTGTGCGGGTATTCGAGGAAAGGACGCTGCACGATGACCGCACGAGTGCTGGCACTGTGCAACCAAAAGGGCGGAGTCGGGAAAACCACGACCACCTTCCACCTGGCCCGCGCCGCGGTACGCGCCGGGTTACAGGTGCTGCTGGTCGACCTCGACCCGCAGGGCAACCTCACGGTCATTGCCAGCCGCGATTCCGTGGAGGAAGACCAGGTGGGGCTGGCGGACGTGCTGAGCACCCGGGCCGAGGACACCATCGCCGACGTCACTGTCACCGGGGTGTGGCCGGGTCTGACCCTCGTACCTACGGCGGGGGAGTCGCTGGGCGAAGTGCGCGACGAGCTGGTGCTCGCCGGTGCCGGGCGGGAAGCCCGCCTGGCCAGCGCGCTCGATGCGGTCCGCGGGGACTACGACCTGATCCTCATCGACTGCCCACCGTCGCTGGACCAACTGGCTATCAACGGTCTCGTCGCCGCCGACGCCGCGGTGATCATCACCCAGTCGAAGCTGTTCTCCGCCGCCGGGCTCGCGAAGCTGCTGCGCACCATCGACACCGTGCGCCAGTACTACAACCCGACCCTGACCGTGGCGGGGGTCATCGTGAACGCCCACGAAGCCGCCACTATCAGCGGGCGGCACTGGCTCACCGAGATCGCCGGGGAAGTCACCGTGCTCGACCCGCCGGTCCCCAAACGCGCCCTGATCGGCGACGCTGCGGAAGCGGCGAAGGGGCTCGACGAGTGGGGTCCGGCCGCTGCCACGGTCCTCGGGGAAATCTTCGACGGATACCTCAGCGCACTCCATGTCGGGAAAGGAACACCCTCATGAGCCGGCCCGCACCCCGTAAGAGCGGCCTCGGGGGACGCAGCCCCGCACTGCCTCCCCAGCCAAACCCCGAAGACGCGGCGCCCGATGCGGGCGCCGGAGCCGCCGACCCCGCCACCGCCCGCGCGCTGACGCCACGGCCACAGCGGGCACGTTCGACGAAACGAATCCCCGAAGGCAAAGTGCAGTTGACCGCCTACATTCCCGCCGACGTGCGGGCAGAAGCCCGCGGCGCCGCGAAAGTCCTCATGGGCGCCGTCGAAGGCCCCAACAACCTCTCCGAGCTCGTCGCCGAAGCCATCGAAGAAAAACTCGAACGCCTCCGCAAGGAGTTCAACGGGGGACGGTCCTTCGAGCCCGCCCAGGGACCGCTGCCCAGCGGACCCACACCCGGCGCCTAACCCGAACGTTGTGGCGGGGTGCTCGCCGCCCCCGCACCCCTGGCTGCCTTCGAGGAGAGGGTGGGTGGGCAGTGATGGTGGCGTTGGGTGGTGGGTCGGGGTGGGGTGTTCTCCTCGACGACCGGCAGATGCCTACCTCGGGCACCCGGGTGGGCGCAAGCGGTGAAGTGTGCTTGCCCCCACCCGGGCAGCCCAAGGTCGAGACGGCACCAGCCGACGAGGAGAACACCCCACCAAACCGTCCCGTGCGGCAGGCGAACTACGTCGGATGAATACCCGCAATACACGTGCATGCAATACCCGCAACCATGTAGACTGGAGACATCAACCACACAGGGGAATGCCAACCGAATCTCCGAACCGATAAGGAGCACAACATGTCCGGCAGGTAATACCGCAGGTATTGCGGGTATTACCGGTAGTCCGTTACTGCGAACCATCTGTCGAGATGGAGGAGCATGCCATGCCGATCTGCCAGCTATGCCGGATGCCGCACAACGCCGCGGTGTGCGAGGACACCCTCGCGGGCAGGACGGGGCTCGCCCGGTCTTGTTTCTGTCAGCACAAGCCCTACAGCTCGGCGGTGCCCAGGCAATCTGCGGTCGCCGAGGAAGTGCCGCCGGGACCGGAGTGCGACGTACCGGAGACCCACACGGATACCACGGTTGTCGGGGCGGGCGAGGACACTACGCACCAGCAGGGGCAGGGCAGCACCGTGACGTCGTCGATCTGTTCGCGGGCAGAGGTGGACCAGGGCAACCGGGGGAGGCGGGGATGAGCACCGAGGGCGCCGACGAGGACGCGACACATGAGGTCGACGCGGGGGAGCCGATCGAGGTCGGGGACCTCCTCGATGACCCGCGTACCGATGTCGAGGCCCTGTGTCTGTGTGCGTTGCTGTGGTCGGCGGCCGACACCGCCAGCGACGTGAGCGACCTGTTGTGCAGCACCGACTTCGAGCGGGGTGTCTACGGCGAGCTGTTCGAGGTGATCACCGCTCAGGTACGGAGTGGGGCCCCGCATGATCCGGCGAGCATCGCCGCCACCCTCACCCAGTCCGGGCGTACCGGTGGTCACCGCGGCGCCCAACTCACTCGGGCACTGTCATCCGCCACGATCGCCGGTGCCGTCCCGGAAGACGCAATGAGGGCCAACCGGGCCCAAGAGCCACCACCTGGTTGGGCGTCTGGTCAACGGCTCGTGGGCGACGAGGCCCCCACCCCGAGCGCCTGATCCGTCGATCGGTGTGGCTCGACTCCCTGGACCGATGGCGTCTCCGGTAGGGGATCCTCTTGCGGACACCGCTGAGCCGTCCAGTATTGCGGTCGTAGAAACATTGCAGGGAGGGGCGTCGCTGGCGGCGGGAGCTGCAGGCGCGGAGGTTGCCACACCCCGAACTGTGAACTACAGTTGACATGTGGTCGAGGTCGTCACGTCAGCGACATTCGACCGGTGGTTACGCAAACTCAAAGATCGTCGCGCGGCGGCGCGAGTCCTCGTCCGGATCGACCGGTTGGCCGCCGGTAACCCCGGAGACGTCAAGCCGGTCGGCCAGGGCGTCTCTGAGCTACGCATCGAGTACGGCCCTGGATACCGGGTCTACTTCCTACGCGACGGCGACCGACTGATCCTGCTGCTGACCGGAGGAGACAAGTCAACCCAGGACGCGGACATCAGGACAGCGCACAGCGTCGCTCGGACCTGGCACCGCACACAAGGAGCACACGAATGAGCACCGACACCGAGACCTTCACCCCCTTCGACGCAGCGAACTACCTGAACACCGTCGAGGACGTCGCTGCCTACCTGGAGGCGATTATCGACGAGGCGGACGATGACCCCACGGCCATCGCCCGAGCGATGGGGTCGATAGCTCGCTCGCGAAACTTCAGCCAGATCGCTCGGCAGGCTGAGATGAGCCGCGAAGGGCTCTACAAGGCACTGTCCGCCGACGGCAACCCCAGCCTCGCCACCGTCGTCAAGGTGTCGCACGCCCTCGGACTCCGGCTGCACTTCGAAGCCATCGCCTGACCCGACAGGACGCGGTAGTCCCCGGTTCGGAGAAGTCGGAGTCCCGCAGGACGATCCAGCTACGCGACGGCAGTTGCGTTCATTGCCGCTATCGGGGGGTGGTCCGTCCGATCGAGGCACGCCTGGCACGCGCCGTGGACCGACTGGCCTGCCCGGACGCCCACGTGCGGGCGGTAGCGTCTTGGCGATGTCCGGTACTTCGCGTGAGGCAATGGCTGCTGCTGTTCAACAGGTTCTGTCGGTGCGCGGTCCGCTGGCTGAGGACGACCTTTTGGACGGGCTCACCGCGGAGGGCATCGACCTCGGGCCCGATCCCGAGGAGATGCTGGCGGAGGTCCTGGACGAGGACGCGGAGCTGGTCATGCCACTCGCGGACGAGCGGTGGGCGTGGATCCCGGCGTTGCTCGACGGACGGATCTTCTCGCACCGCCTGAATGTGGTGGAGGCCGAGCACGACCTGATCGCGTTCGGCCCTGATCTGGCGCCGCTGATGATGTTGAACGAGAGCGAGATCTACCAGCGGCTCAGGGACGGCTCGCCGGTTGCGGACGTGTCACCGCTCCTGGACGGCGATGTCCTGGCCGAGCGAGGCGTGCCCGCGGGGGCGGTCGGTGCCGACGGCGCGGTGCTGTTCGAAGTTGGCCGGTTCGCGGCGCTGGGTGTCGCGGCCGGTGACCTGGTCGGGCTGCGGATCACCGGCGCCGGGTTCGAGCTCGACGCGGTGACGGAGTTGACGGCGTGCGATCTCGGTCCGATGCTGGCTGCCCTGCTCGAGGAACGGCCGGACCGACCCGAGATGCTCGACGTCGCCGTCTGGACGGCGTGCGCCGGCGACGACGAGCTGTTCCGCGAACCGGCGGCGCCGCTCGGTGAGCTGCTGGCGGCCGGCGGGCTGGCTCAGGAGGGCGACTGGGTTGCCCGCGGCGGCTTCGATTTCGGTGGGTGGCGCGTCCAGGACCGGATCAAGACGATCGAGGCGCGCTATGAACTGCACGATGACGAGGCGCTAGCCGTCCTAGCGACGGTACGGCTGTACGAGCAGACGGCTGAGCTGCTCGATGCTGTCGCGCGTGCCCAGGAAGAAGGCGATGCGCAGGAACTCGGCGGCATCGTGTCGCAGTTGACGGTGCAGGAGGACTCGGCGTCGCCGATCGGGGACCTGGAGCTGGACTACGACCATAGGACCGTGCGGGCGAGCCTGGAGTTCCTCGCTGAGCCGGCCGTCGCCGCCGCCGTGTTGGCCGAGACGGGTGTTGACCAGGATCGTGCGGGGATCGCGTTGGGGTTGTTCGCCGAACTGGTGGAGCCGCTGGCACCGCGGGCGGCGCGCCCGGCGCTGCGCTGGCTGCGGGGCAAGGCGTACGAGCGGCTCGGCGACATCGACCAGGCCGAGCAGACCTACCTTGCCGCCGAGTCGCTGGACCCGTCGTGGCCGTTGACGCTGCTGTCGCTGGCCCGCTACGCCAGCGACCGGGGCGACGCCGAGCGCGGGCTGGCCTTGCTGCGCCGGGCCGGGGCGCCGCGCGAGCACGAACTGGTGCAGCTGCTCGAACACTTCCAGCCGGCTCCGCGTCCGGGTATCGGCCGCAACCAGCCGTGCTGGTGCGGCTCGGGCCGCAAGTACAAGGTGTGCCACCTGCACCGCGAGCAGCTGCCGCTGGCCGAGCGGGCCGCGTGGCTGTACCAGAAGGCGGGGGCGGACCTGTTCGACGCTTCGTTCGGCCCGCTGCTCATCGAAGCTGCGCAGACGCGGGCCCGGCACTGGGATGCACCTGACGGGCTCGAGCGGGCGATCCAAGACGGCCTGGCCTGCGACGTGACGTTGTTCGAGGGTGGCGCGTTCGAGGAGTTCCTTGCGGTGCGTGGCTCGTTGCTGCCGGAGGACGAGCGGTCGCTGGCTGAGCAGTGGCTGCTCGTGGAGCGTTCGGTACACGAGGTGGTCGCCGTTCGGCGCGGCGAGCAGATCACGTTGCGGGACGTGCGCACCGGCGACGTCCACGAGGTGCGTGAGCGGGCCGGCAGCCGGCAGGTCACGGTGGGCCAGCTGTATTGCGCACGGGTCGTGCCAGCCGCCGACACTATGCAGATCTTCGGCGGGATCGAGCCGGTGTCCGTCGGCGAGCGCGACGAGCTCCTTGCGCTGCTCGACGATGGCGCCGACCCCGTCGAACTCATCGCGTTCCTGTCCCGCCGATTCGCGCCACCGGTGCTGCAGAACACCGAGGGTGAGCCATTGATGATGTGCGAGGCGACGCTGCGAGTCGGCGACCCGGGCGAGCTGGCCAAGGCACTCAACGATACGTACGAGCGTGACGAGGACGAGCCCGACGGCACCCAGGTGTGGTTCGAGCACGTGACCACCCACGGAATGGAGCGGATTCGTGCACACCTCGCGCTCAACGGTGACGAGCTACATGTCCACGCCAACAGCCAGGCCCGCTTCGATCGTGTCCTGGCCACGATCGCCACCCTGGACCCGTCGATGACGATGCTGGACGAGACTCGCGAACCCGCCGGCGACGTTCGCGCTGCCCAGCGGCTGTCCGTGCGCAATCCGACGGCGCCCGCGAGCTTCCTCGATCCGGCAGATCCGGCGATCGCCGCCGCGATGGACGAGATGACCCTCAAGTACGAGATCGCATGGCTCGACGAGGCGATTCCCGCGCTGGCCGGTCACACGCCCCGCGAGTGCGCCAACGACCCGACCCGGCGCCCCGACCTGATCCGACTGCTCGACTCGTTCCCCCGGGATAATGGTCAACCCGGCATGATGAGCCCGGCGCGCATACGGGCCGCCCTGGGACTGAGCTGACCGTCCTGGCCGCGATCGCCCACCCGTGACGAGCAATCCGTGTCGGCGGTTGTGGCCATATGCGGATCGTCTACTGACGCACGCTGCTGTCGATTGGGCTCGACTCAGCGAGGGTCGATAGCGCGCGAACGAACGTGGTCCGGTCCGGTGCGCTGAGTGTCTCGAGCAGGTCGGTTTCCATGGCGCGGATGTCTCGACGGCACTCGGCAAGCAGCGTCTTGCCGGTGCCGGTGAGGGTGACGATGCGATTGCGGCGGTCGTCGGGGTCTGCTCTGCGGTGCAGCAGGCCTCGAGCTTCCAGGCGGTCGAGGACGGTGATGAGCCGGTTCTTGTCCCGCCCCACCGAGATCGCCAGTCGGGCTTGGGTGGGAGCGGAGTCGTGTTCCAGACCGCCGAGCACGACGTAGTCCCACATCTCAAGGTGGTGGGCGCGCAATAGCGGCAGCTCCCGCTGCGCGACAGCCGAGGTCAGCCGGTGCAGCAAGACCCCCAGATCGGATCGGTCGCGTGCCATAACGTAAAACTATAGACGTTGACATACCATATACACCTGTAGACGATAAGAGAATGCGGACTATCGAGCACCTCAGGTCCGGGCACCGCCGGGCGCTTGTGCAGGCCGGAGAGATCGTCGCGCTCGTCCACGCGGCCGATCTCGCGCGGTCGACGCCCTGCGCGGGCTGGGACCTGCAGGCGCTGCTGACCCACATGGTCGGACAGAACGACGGATTCGCCGCGGCTGTCACCAACGGTGACGCGCCCGCCCGGGCCTATACCCGTATGGCGGTTACCGCCAGCGATCTGGCCCAGGAATGGCACCGGTCAGCGGACCGATTGCTCGCCGCGTTCGCCCGGGCCCACACCGGGGCCGAAGTGCTGTTGATCGAGATCAACGAGGACAGCACCTTCCCGGTCGCCGTGGCAGTCGGCGTGCATCTGCTCGACACCGTGATCCACACCTGGGATCTCGCTACCAGTCTGGGCAGGCCCTACCGGCCCGATGACGACCTCCTCAACATCGTCGCCGCCGGCGCCAGACGGGTTCCGGCAGGTGCATCCCGCGCCAAACCCGGCGCCGCGTTCGCCCCAGCAGTTTCCACCGATCAGGCCGACCCATGGCTCGAAACCCTCGCCCTGCTCGGACGTGAGAACGCCTCCTGACTCCGAGAGGAGGCGGCAGTGCCTGTAGCCGACCGTCCATCGGGCAGGGCCGAGCCTGAGTTTCTCAGGCTCCGGTGGCGAGTTGCCGTACGGAATCGGGCAGCGCCTCGGTCTGCCACGTCCGCTCTCGCTCGACTTCCTCGTTGTCGCCGGACGGTGCGAGGCGGACGGCCGTCAGTGCGTAGTCCGCGGCGTGACGGGCGTGTCCGGCCATGTGAGCGGTGGCGACCGCTTGCCCGGCAGAGCGGGCGGCGGCGCGCGCTGCTGGGTCCGCCGCTGCGCGGGCGGCGCCGTGCGCCGCGAACGCGGCTTCGCGGGCTTGGCCCACGCTCACCTCACCGCGTACCCAGGCGCACGCCGTCTCCAGGGCCTCCCGAGGCCTTGCGTCGGTCGGGTGCTGCACCTCAAACATCGGCAGCACGCGCTGAGCGCAGCTGCTGGCCCACTGGGCCAGCAGGTGCTCGCGGCTCGACTGTTGACCAGCGACGAGGTGGTGCTCAGTGTGAACGTTCCGTGCCGCACCCGCGCCGTGGCGGCGAAGGACTTCACCGGCCGCGAGGCGAACGGGGTTGGTTTGGTGCGGCGGATCGAGAACATGGTCGCTGAGATTCTCGCCTAGCGCGGGGAGGTGGAACACCGCCAGGGCTTTGCCCGCATCCGCACCGAGGAGCTGCTGGCCGTCGCGGATGTTCCGTTCGAGCACGAGGTGGCGCTGAGGGACAAGGAGCACGAGCTGCACACCTTGACCGCGCAGCTGCACCTTGATGCCGACAGCCCGCAAGCACACGCGAGGGCTGAGGCTGCACGGGAACGGTTGGCGGCCCAGGGTCGCACACCGGGGTGGAGCCTGGCGCTGAACCCGACTCCCGCGCTGCTCAAGGAGAGGGAGGAGGGAAGCGCAGGCCCCGCCAAGAGGCGGGAGTTGGTCACCGCAGACGTGGTGGCGCCGAATGTTGCCGCCGATGCGCAGGCGTCGCCCGACCCGGCGCGGGACGCGGTGCGCCTGGCGGGGCTGTCGCATCCGCGCAGTGTCGGCGAGCAGCTCGCGGACCGCCGGTATGGCGGTGATCGTGGTGGCTACCGGGCGTCTGAGTCGACGCCCTTCCGTGGGAGCGAAGAAGAGCGGGGCCGGTAGCTTGCGTGTGGGGTGATGGTTAGGCGGCGCCGGCTACAGCGTTATCGCTGCCGCCCGCGGCCGCCTCTGATCCGGTGTTGTGCGGGGGTGTGGTGGTTTTGGTGGTGCGGGTGCGGGCGGCTGCGGGTGCGCGGAGGCCGGCTTTGGTGAGTTCGGCGGCGGTCCAGCCGCCGGTCTTCGCGGCGTCGTAGGCGTCGCGTGCGTGTTGCGCGGTGGTGGCGGCGGTAGCGCGGGCTGTGGTGACTGCTTGTTCGGCGCGGCGGTGGGTGTCGAGGGCGGCGCCGAGGGTTTCCACGAGGGCGATGCGGTCGGCGAGGAGTGTTTTGGCGGCGGCTGCGGCGGCCTGCTTACCGGTGGTGGCGGTCATGGGGTGTCCTCCTGGTGTCGGTTCGCGCGATGGCTAGGGGGGTACTAGGTCGGTGGCTAGGTGCGGTCTGGGTGTTGCGGTGCGAGGGGTGCGCGT
>JAABUY010000651.1_pt1 | contig 57470 bp, 48 predicted proteins | sample 5560271 | NCBI WGS metagenome assembly JAABUY01 (sample SAMN10711886, study PRJNA513374) | rock metagenome | isolation source: Antarctica rocks | place: Antarctica: Victoria Land, University Valley | reverse complement strand
TCAGGCCAAACGAGTGCCGCAACTACATCACCAACTCAGGGTATGCGTCCGAGTAAACAAAAAACGCTCTAAGTATTGGATTCCAAAGGCGAGCCTTTGGCGGATGAGGCAGAGCCTCAACCTTGCTTGCTTGTCAGCTCAGCCGCCGATGCTCCAGCACCGGCATGCCCCGCCGCACCCGCGCCGTCATCGCCAGGTCGATGCGCGCGCTGACCCAGCCCACGCCGTCCGACGCCCTGGCCACCACGCCGCCCCACGGGTCGCACACCAGCGCGTGCCCGAACGTGGTGCGCGCCCCGCCCGGGTCCTGGTGCTGCCCCCAGGTGGCGGGGGCCGCGACCCAACACTGGGTCTCGATCGCCCGCGCGCGCAGCAGCACCTCCCAGTGGTCGCGCCCGGTCTGCAACGTGAACGCCGCCGGCACCAGGATCAGCTCCGCCCCCGCCCGGCGCAGCGCCAGGAACAGCTCGGGGAAGCGCAGGTCGTAGCAGATCGACAGGCCGAGGGTGACGCCGCCCAGCGTCACCGTCACCACCGCGTCGCCCGCCCCATAGGTGGCGCTCTCCCGATACCCCGTGCCATCCGGCGCCGTGATGTCGAACAGGTGGATCTTGCGGTAGCGCGCCAGCTCGCGCCCGTCGCGGTCGAACACCACCGTGGTGTTGAACAGAAGCTCGCCCACGCGCTCCGCGATCGAGCCGCCATGCACCGCGACGCCGAGCCCGCGCGCCATCCCGCGCAGGAACTCGTAGGCCTCGCCGCCCGCCTCGCCCGAGCCCTCCCCCGGCAGCGCCTCCGCGCTCGCGAACTTGGTGGCGCGGTCGCCGCCGAGGCAGCTCCACATCTCCGGCAGCGCCAGCAGGTCGGGCGCATCGGCGGCGTGGGCGGCCTCGAACAGCCGCCGGGCCTGCGCGATGTTCGCTGACTTGTCCGCCCCGGCGTTGAGCTGCATCACGCTGACCCGCATCGCTCAGACCTCCTCGACCCGCTCCACCCCGGCCAGCGCCTTGAGCGCGTGCGCCAGGCGCGGCGTCACCGTGTAGCCGCCCGGGAGCGGGATCTCGACGTCCTGCGTCACGCCGAGGCGCGGCAGCAGCACGATCTTGCCGCGACCTCTCGGCTCGCGCCCCAGCACCGCCTGCAGCGCGCTCACGGAGACGGACTCGCTCAGCCACACCCGCATCCCCGCGCCGGCATCCGCCGCCGCCTTGTCCAGGCCGACCACGTCGAGCGCGGTGATGCGCATCGCGTCGCCCTCCATGCGCAGGTCCACGGTCACGATCACCGAGCCTCCCGGTGCCAGCAGGTCGCGCGCGCGGCCCAGCACCTCGCTGAACAGCGTCACCTCGTAGGAGCCGCCGCCGTCGGACAGCCGCACCCAGGCCATGCGGCTGCCGGTGCGGGTGATGCGCTCCTTGATGTTGACCACGCAGCCCGCGAGCTTCACTCGCCCGCCGCCCTGTTGCGCGCGCTCCTCCATGCGGTTCGACGCCACCGCGCCCAGGCGGCGCAGCAGCGGCGCGTAGCTGTCGAGCGGGTGCGCGGTGAGGTGGAAGCCCACCGCCTCCGCCTCAAACCCCAGCCGCTCCATCTCCGGCCAGTCCTCGACCGCCGGTAGCCGAAGCGGCTCCGCGCCGGCGGCCGGCGCGCCGAACAGCCCGATCTGCCCGCTGCTGGCCTGCTCCGCGTTGGCCTGTGCCCGTCGCAGGATGGTCTCGGCGCCCGCGAACAGGCGCGCGCGGTTGCGCTCCAGGCTGTCGAAGGCGCCGGCGCGCACCAGGTTCTCGATCTGCATCTTGCTGAGCTGCTTCGGGTCGATACGCGCCGCGAAGTCCGCCACCGACGCGAAGTCGCGCCCGCCCCGCGCCGCCACCAGCGCCACCATCGCCTGCGCGCCGACCTTCTTCACCGCCGCCAGCGCATAGCGGATCGCCTGGCTGCCCGTCGTGATGTCCACGGTGAAGTCCGCGCCGGAGCGGTTGATGTCGGGCGGCAGCACGCGGATGCCGAGCCGCTCCGCCTCCTGGCGCAGCGCCGCAAGCTTGTCGGTGTTGCCGACGGCGAGCGACATGCAGGCGGCGAAGAACGCCACGGGGTGGTTCGCCTTCAGCCAGGCCGTCTGGTAGCTGACCAGGGCGTAGGCGGCGGCGTGGCTCTTGTTGAAGCCGTAGTCGGCGAACTTGGCCATCAGGTCGAACACCTCGGCCGCCTTGGCCTTGGGCACGCCGCGCGCCTGGGCGCCGCTTGCGAACGTCTCGCGCTGCGTCTCCATCTCCGCGCGGATCTTCTTGCCCATCGCGCGGCGCAGCAGGTCGGCGCCACCCAGGCTGTAGCCCGCCATGGTCTGGGCGATCTGCATCACCTGCTCCTGGTAGACCATGATGCCGTAGGTCTCGCTCAGGATGTCGGCGACGTCGGCGTGCGGCGCCACCCACGCCTCGCCGTGCTTGCGGTTGCAGTACGACGGGATGTTGGCCATCGGCCCCGGCCGGTACAGCGCCACGGCGGCGATCAGGTCCTCGAAGCGGTCCGGGCGCATCTGGCGCAGCACGTCGCGCATCCCGGCAGACTCGAACTGGAACACGCCGCCCGCGTCGCCGCGCGACAGCATCTCGTAGGTGCGCGCGTCGTCGAGCGGGATGCGCGCGAGGTCCACCTCGATGCCGCTGCTCTGCCTGAGCAGCAGCAGCGCGCGCTGCAGGATCGTCAGCGTCGTCAGCCCCAGGAAGTCGAATTTTACAAGTCCGGCCTGCTCGACGTACTTCATGTTGTACTGGGTGACGAGGGTGTCGGTCTTGGGGTCGCGGTACAGCGGCACCAGCTCGATCAGGTCGCGGTCGCCGATCACCAGGCCTGCGGCGTGGGTGCTGGCGTGCTTGTACAGCCCCTCCAGCTCCAGCGCCGTCTTCATCAAACGACGATAACCCTCGTCGCCGTCGCGCATCTCCTGCAGGCGCGGCTCGCCGTCGATCGCCTGCTTCAGCGTCACCGGGTGCGCGGGATTGTTGGGGATCAGCTCGGCGACCTTGTTGACCATGCCGAAGGGCAAGCCCAGCACGCGTCCCACGTCGCGCACCGCCGCCCGTGCCTGGAGCTTTCCGAACGTGATGATCTGCGCGACGCGGCCGCCGCCGTACTCGCCGCGCACGTAGTCGATCACCTCGTCGCGCCGGTCCTGGCAGAAGTCGATGTCGAAGTCCGGCATCGACACGCGCTCTGGGTTCAGGAACCGCTCGAACAGCAGGTTGAACGGCAGCGGGTCGATGTCGGTGATGGTCAGCGCCCACGCCGCCACCGAACCGGCGCCCGAGCCGCGCCCCGGCCCGACCGGGATGCCCTGCCCCTTCGCCCACTGGATGAAGTCCGCCACGATCAGGAAATACCCGGGAAACCCCATCGCCGCGATCACGCCCAGCTCGTACTCCATGCGCTCGCCGTAGCGCGCGCGCATCGCCGCATCCGCGCCCAGGGCGTCCATGCGCGCGACCAGCCCTTCGCGCGCCATCTCGCCGAGCGTCTGCGCCTCCGTCTGGCCGGAGCGCACCTTGGGGCACATCGGCAGCAGCGGCTTGCGCGTCTGCGCCATCACCGCGCAGCGCCGCGCCACCGCCAGCGTGTTGTCGCAGGCCTCCGGCAGGTCGCGGAACAGCGCCCGCATCGCACGCGCCGGCTTGAACCAGTGCTCCGGCGTCACCCGCCGCCGGTCCTGCTCCGCCAGCGTGCGCCCGCCGGCGATGCACAGCAGCGCGTCGTGCGCCTCGTGCATCGAGGGGGTGGCGAAGAAGCACTCGTTGGTCGCCACCAGCGGCAACCCCGCCTCGTCTGCCAGCCGGATCAGCCCCGGCTCGATGGCGCGCTCGACGTCCAGCCCGTGGCGGTGCAGCTCCATCATCGCCCGGTCGCCGAACGCCTCGGCCAGCCGCGCCACCAGAGCGCGCGCCTCCGCCTCCTGCCCCTCCGCCAGCATCCGCCCCACCGGGCCGCGCGTGCCGCCGGTCAGCAGGATCAGCCCCTCCGCGTGCTCCAGGATGCGCGACAGCGGCAGGGCGGGCTCCGCGGCGTCGCCCTCGATGAAGCCGAACGAGGACAGCCGCTGCAGGTTGTCCAGGCCGCGCGCGTCCTGCGCGAGGACGACGACCTGGTCCGGCGCCAGCCCGATGCGGCCAGGCTGGCCCGGCGTGCTGCGTGCGATGCCGACCTGGCAGCCGATGATCGGCTGCACGCCCTTGCCCGCGCAGTACTGGGAGAACTCCAGCGCGCCGAACAGATTGCCGGTGTCGGTGATCGCGACCGCGGGCATCTGCTCCTTGCGAGCGAGTGCCGCGATGTCGGGGACCCGGATCGCGCCCTCGGCGAGCGAGAAGGCGGAGTGGACTCGGAGGTGGACGAAGTCTGCGTGCGGCATGAGCCGAAGCTAGCGGCGAGGGAGAAGGAAGCAAGGTTGAGGCTCTGCCTCAAACTCCGCCAAAGGCTCGCCTTTGGAATCCACGACTTAAGAAAAACCGGGCCAGGGGCGGCTCGCCCCTGGCGGGTCTGGGCAGAGCCCGGCCTTGCTTCCTGACAGGCCGCTGTTCTTGAGCAGTCCCAGCGTGGATCGCGTGGCCGCGCCCGGGTCACACCGCGAGGCCGAGCCAATCGAGCAGCCCCTCGGTCATGGCGCGTCGGTCAGGCACGCTCATCCACGCGCCGGTCAGGTGCAGCGTGGCGATCGCAGGCTGCCCGGCCACCGCTCCCGTGCGCAGCAGGGCGCGGCCGGACGCGCTCCACAGCACCGGCTCGCTCGGCCCGAACGCCGCCAGGCTGTCGAAGCCGATCGCCACGACCCGCTCCGGCCGCATCGCCCGCACCATCCGCTCCACCCGCGCCGCGCAGAACCCCGCGACCTCGCGCCGCAGCCCGGCCGGCACCTCGCGTCGGTACGTGGCGACGTCGGGCGCGCGCAGGAACACGGCGTTGGTCCCGGTGCAGCGCGACAGCAGCGCCGCGCCGAACATCGCCCGCATGCGCACGGCCATCGGCCAGGGCGCGGTCGCGTACTCGCAGCCTTCGGGCCACGCGCCGCCCAGGTCCGCGCCGCGCTCCCGGTGCTGGCTGACGCGGGTGCCGCCCGGCTGCGTGCCGACGAACAGCACCGGCGGGCGGCACAGCGGCGGGCCGTACAGGATTTCGTAACCGCGCGCCGCCTCGCCAAGGCGGGGCGCGAGGGCGGCGTAGAACTGCGCCACCTCGCCGTAGATCGCGCGGCAGACGGCGACGGGGTCATGCGGCATCGTCAGGGCCTGTCTTCCTGAAGAATGCCGGTCCAGGGGCGGCTCGCCCCTGGCGGGTCCGGGCAGAGCCCGGCCTTGCTTCCTTCAGCGCACCCCCACCAGCACCCCGTCGCGCAGCGTGACCACGCGGTCCATGCGCGACGCCAGCTCGGTGTTGTGGGTGGCGATCAGCGCCGCCGCGCCCTGGTCGCGCACCGCGTGCATCAGCTCGGCGAACACGGTGTCGGCGGTGGCGACGTCGAGGTTGCCGGTGGGCTCGTCGGCGAGCAGCACGCGGGGCGCGTTGGCGAGCGCGCGGGCGATGGCGACGCGCTGCTGCTCGCCGCCGGAGAGCTGGCCCGGCAGGTGGCGGGCGCGGGCGGCGAGGCCGAAGGCGGCGAGCAGCGCGCCGGCGCGGGTCTCTGCGTCGCGGCGGCGGGTGCCGGCGATCATCTGCGGCAGGACGATGTTCTCGAGCGCGGTGAACTCGGCCAACAGGTGGTGGAACTGGTAGACGAAGCCGATGGAGCGGCTGCGGACCTGGGTGCGCTCGGTGTCGCCCAGCGCGCCGGCGTCGCGCCCGCCGACCTGCACCACGCCGCCGTCGGGGCGTTCCAGCAGGCCGGCGGTGTGCAGCAGCGTGGACTTGCCGGTGCCCGACGGGGCGACGAGGGCGACGATCTCGCCGGCGCGCAACTCCAGGTCGACGCCGCGCAGCACGTCCAGGCCGCCGGCCTCGCTGCGGTAGGTCCGCACCACGCCGCGCAGCGAGAGCGCGGGCTCGGCAGAGGTCAGCACCGGCAGGGCCGAAGCAAGCAAGGCTGGGCTCTGCCCAGACCCGCCAGGGGCGAGCCGCCCCTGGACCGGCTTGACTTAAGTAATGAATTCCAAAGGCCTGCCTTTGGCGGAGTTTGAGGCAGAGCCTCAACCTTGCTTGCCTTGCCGGCCCTGGCAGACCCCGGCCCTGCCCGCTCACTCATGCCGCAGCGCCTCGACCGGGTCGGTGCGCGCCGCCCGCCAGCTCGGGTACAGCGTGGCCAGCAGCGAGAGGACCAGCGCCATGACGATCACCTGCGCCACCTCGCGCCAGTCGAGCTTCGCCGGCAGGTGCTCCAGGTAGTACACCTCGGGGCTGAACAGGTCGGTGCCGGTGACGGATTGCAGGGCGAGCCGGATGCGCTCGATGTTGGCGCAGAACACCACGCCGAGCGCGGTGCCGAGCAGGGTGCCGGTGACGCCCACCGAGGCGCCGCACATCAGGAAGATGCGCAGGATGGCGCCCCGCCCCGCGCCGAGAGTGCGCAGCACCGCAATGTCGCGTGTCTTGTCCTTGACCATCATGATCAGCGAGCTGACCACGTTGAACGCGGCCACCAGGATGATCAGCGTCAGGATCAGGAACATGACGTTCTGCTCGACCTGGATGGCGGCGAAGAAGCTGTTGTTGCTCTGCGTCCAGTCCACCACCCGCACCGGCCCGCCCGGAGGCGGCTGCGCGTCCAGGGCGGCGCGGATCGCGCGGGTCACGGGGGCGACGCGCTCCGGCTCGGCGACCTTGACCGAGACCTGCGTGGCCTGCCCGGGCTTGAGGAAGAACACCTGCGCGGCGGCGAGCGGCAGGAACACGAAGGTGCTGTCGTAGTCGTTCAGCCCCGCCTGGAAGATCGCGGCGATGCGGTAGGCGCGCACGCGCGGCACGGTGCCGAACGCGGTGGCGGCCCCGTCCGGCGAGACCAGCGTCAGCTTCGAGCCGACCCCCAGACCGAAGCGCTGCGCCAGCGTCAGCCCGATCGCGATCCCGTCGTCTGCCGCCGGGGCGGGCGCCGAACCCGCCGCCGCCGGCCCGCCCGCGCCCGACGTCGCCTCGCCGAACGTGTCGAGCGAGCCGGCGCGGATGTTGTCGCTGATCTCGTGCAGCCGGCGCAGGTCCGCGCCGCGCATCCCGCGCACCAGGCCGCCAGAGCTGCCGCGGTCGGTGCTCAGCAGCACCTGGCCCTCGACCAGCGGCACGGCGTCGATCACGCCGGGCACCGCGCGCACGCGGCCCGCCAGCGCGTCGTAGTCGGTGAGCGTGGCGCCGCTGGAGTAGATCGACAGGTCGCCGTTCAGCCCGAGGATGCGGCCGAGCAGGTCCGACTTGAACCCGTTCATCACCGACATGACGATGATCAGCGTCGCCACGCCGAGCGCGATGCCGATGAGCGAGAAGACCGCGATCACCGAGACGAACCGCTCGCCGCGCCGCGCCCGCAGGTAGCGGCCGGCCACGGCCCGCTCGAACGCCCCGAACATCAGGCGCCGGCCGCCCCGCCCGGCACGGAGCCGCCCCGCACCCCGCCGCCCGCGACCCGCGCCAGCGCGTCCTCCAGCGACAGCTCCACGCGCTCGCCCTCGGCTGCGCCGCGCACCCTGCGCTTCAGCTCCACCGTGCCCGCCTTGGCGCCGCGCGGCCCGACGACGATCTGCCACGGGTGGCCCATCAGGTCGGCGTCGGCGAACTTCGCCCCCGCCCGCTCGTCGCGGTCGTCGTACAGCGCGTCACCGCCCAGCGCCGCGTACGCCCGCTCGCAGATCGAGTCGCATGCCGCGTCACCCACGCGCAGGTTGAGGATCGCGGCAGGGAACGGCGCCACGCTCGCGGGCCACACGATGCCGGCGTCGTCGTGGCTGGCCTCGATCAGCGCGCCCACCAGCCGCGACACGCCGATGCCGTAGGAGCCCATCTCGGGGTGCACGGGCCTGCCGTCGGGTCCTGCGACGGTGAAGCCCATCGGCTGGCTGTACTTGGTGCCGAAGTTGAAGATGTGCCCGACCTCGATGCCCCTGCCCTCGCGGCGCTGGCCCTCCGGCACGGCGTCCCAGGCGGCGAGGTCGTGCATCTCCTCGGTGGCGGCGTAGCGCCCGGTCATGCGCGCGTAGAACGCGGCCAGCGCCTCGGCGCCCGGGCGTGCCGGCAGCGCGGTGTGGTCGTCGGCCTCGAACGCCTGGTCGTAGAACACCTGGCTCTCGCCGGTCGGCGCCAGGATGATGAACTCGTGGCTCAGCTCGCCGCCGATCGGGCCGGTGTCGGCACGCATCGGGATCGCGCTCACGCCGAGCCGCTGGAAGGTGCGCAGGTAGGCCAGCATCATGCGGCGGTAGCTGACGACGGCGCCCTCGCGGTCGAGGTCGACGCTGTAGGCGTCCTTCATCAGGAACTCGCGCCCGCGCATCACCCCGAAGCGCGGGCGCACCTCGTCGCGGAACTTCCACTGGATGTGGTAGAGCATCTGCGGCAGCTCGCGGTACGACTTGACCGAGTGGCGCATGATGTCGGTCAGCACCTCCTCGTTGGTCGGCCCGTACAGCAGGTCGCGCTCGTGGCGGTCGCGCAGCCGCAGCATCTCCGGGCCGTAATCCTCGTAGCGGCCGCTCTCGCGCCACAGGTCCGCGGGCTGGATCGTGGGCATCAGGATCTCCTGCGCCCCGGCCGCGTCCTGCTCCTCGCGCACGATCTGCTCGATGCGGCGCAGCACCCGCAGGCCGGCCGGCAACCAGGCGTAGATGCCTGCCGCACTCTGCCGCACCAGGCCGGCACGCAGCATCAGCCGGTGCGAGACGATCTGCGCCTCCGCGGGGTTTTCCTTGAGCGTGGGCACGAGGGAGCGGGACAGGCGCATCGGTGATCCGGTTCGGTGGAGGACACCGATGCTACAGGCCGGGCCACCCCGCCGCCAGAGGCAGGGGGCAGCGGGCCAGTTTCGAACCGGCCCATGTCTGTCGGGAAGCAAGCGAGGCTGGGCTCTGCCTCCACTGCCATTCCAACGATCCAAGCGGATCGTCGGAACCTTTGGCAGCTCCGCCCGAACCCGCTAGGGGGGAAAGCCCTCCTGGACCGGCCTTGCTGAAGGAGAGGATTTCAAAGGCGAGCCTTTGGCGGAGTTTGAGGCAGAGCCTCAACCTTGCTTGCCTGCCTGGTTGCCGTCTTTCGGCGAGCCCCGCATGGCAGGCCGCCGGCAAAAGACGGCTCCCGTAAACGGCTGGTCATTGCCGCGTCGACACTGTTTCAGGCGAGTCGCGCCTCGCGTGTAGAGCAACCAGGAAATTCAGTAATAAATGCAACTTAAGAGTGTAAACCGTTTACGCTGTTTGTGCACCCATTGCTCAATGTCTTCGGAAAACCGGAGTGACAGCGCTGTCATTGTGCACCGCACAACAACATTCGCTTGGGCGGACGTCTCCGTTGCCATTTTACACGTGACACAGGTTACAAGTATGTTATCAAAGAGACGGCCCGCATGCCGAGCATGCGGGCCAAGTTTGGGGAGGAAACGCCAGTCACACGCTAGGACGAGAAACCCTGGTCCTATCGTGATAATCAGCGTCAAGCCGACTGGCCGTCTACGAAAATCGATACGACTGCACAGAGTATTCGCGGTGCCTACGAGGAACTTGCCGCAACTCTGTGCAGATCGGTCGCACGAGTGCCTAGTCGTCAGGCAACGCCAGCCAGCCATGCCGGAAACTCAGCCAGTCGCTGCTGATCACCGCATAGCACCCGAGCCACACCACCCCGGAGATCAGCGTCGTCGCGGCCACCTTGCGCAGCAGCAGGGGGCGCTCCGGAGCACCGCGCCACCCGGTCGCCCCGTCCGCGTCCGCCACCGGCCGCGTGCCGACCGGCAGCACGGCGAACAGCACCGTCCACCAAATCAGCGAATACAGCACGCACCCGGTGAACCAGCCCACCCGCTCAGACCCTGAGCAGGTGCACGTCCACCAGCGGCCGCTTCTGCAGCCGCCGCCCCAGCGCGCGGCGCAGCGCCGACTTCGCGGCGTCGAGCAGCGGCTCGTCGTCGCGGCGCAGCGCCAGCGGCAGGCCCTCCAGGGCGGCCACGAACTCGCGGCCGATGCGCAGCGCCTCCGCCTCGTCCGGCTCGAACAGCCCCGGCGCCGTGACCTTCGGCGTGCCGCGCACGTGCCCGTCGGCGTCCACCGCGATGCTGGCGATCACCATGCCGTTGAACAGCATCCGCCGCCGCGCCGTCAGCACCCCGCCGTTGATCGGCACCAGGCGGTTGCCGTCCAGCGCCAGGCGCCCCACGGTCGCCGAGTCCGTGACCTCCGGCCGGTTGCCCGACAGGCTGAGCAGGTCGCCGTCCTCCAGCAGGAACGGCGTGGCCCCCGCCTCCTGCGCCAGCGCCGCGTGCGACGACATGTGCCGCCACTCGCCGTGCACCGGCACAGAGAAGCGGGGGCGCACGAGCTGGTACATCCGGCGCAGCTCGTCGCGCGCCGGGTGCCCCGAGACGTGCACCAGGTGGTCCTCTGCGGTGATGATGCGCACGCCGCGCCGCACCAGGTTGTCCTGCACCGTGCCGATGGCGCGCTCGTTGCCGGGGATGGTGCGGCTGCTGAACACCACCGTGTCGCCCGGCCCCATCGCGATGTTGGGGTGCGTGTCCATAGCGATCCTCGCCAGCGCCGAGCGCGGCTCGCCCTGGCTGCCGGTCACCATCATCAGCAGGTTCTCGTCCGGCACGGTGCCGGCCTGGTCCTCGGGCACGAACTCCGGGATGCCGCGCAGGTAGCCGGTCTCTCGCGCCGACTGGTCGAGGTTGCGCAGGGACCGCCCCACCATCGCCACGGACCGCCCCGCCGCCCGCGCCGCCAGCGCGATCGTCTCGACCCGCGCCACGTTGCTGGCGAAGCACGTCACTGCGACCCGGCCCTGCAGGCTGCGCACCAGCGCCGCCATCGACCGCCGGACGTCGCTCTCCGAGCCGGAGTGCCCCTCGACCAGCGCGTTGGTGCTGTCGCACACGATCGCCAGCACGCCGGCGTCGCCCAGCGCCTGCAGCGCCGCCTCGTCGGTCGGCGGGCCGACCATCGGGTTGGCGTCGAGCTTCCAGTCGCCGGTGTGCAGCACCACGCCGTGCGGCGTGCGGATCACCAGCGCCTGCGCCTCGGGGATCGAGTGCGCCACGGAGATGAACTGCAGCGAGAACGGCGCCAGCTCGAAGCTGCCGCCGGCCGGGATCACGTGGATGCGCACCTCGTTGAGGAGCTGCGCCTCACCGAGCTTGCGGCGCAGCACCGAGGCCGCGAACGGCGTGGCGTACACCGGGCAGCGCAACTGGCGCCACAGATGCGCCACCGCGCCGATGTGGTCCTCGTGCGCGTGGGTGATCACCAGCCCGACCAGCGCGTCGCGCCGCTCGGCGATGAAGCTCGGGTCGGGCATCATCACCTCGACCTCGGGCATCTCCGAGCCGCCGAAGCCGATGCCGCAGTCCACCGCCAGCCAGCGCCCGTTGCACCGGTAGAGGTTCAGGTTCATGCCGATCTCGCCCGTCCCGCCCAGGGGCAGGAAAGCCAGATCGCCGCTCATCGCATTCATCAATCGCCTTCAATCAGTCTTGTTCTGTCACGAGACAATGTGGGGGTGGGGTTGCGCTGCGCCAACAGGCGAAGTCCGTCAAGGGTCAGGTCGGGGTCGATGCGTTCCATCACCATCGTCCCCTCGGAGAACAGCGGCGCCAGTCCCCCCGTGGCCACGACCTTGAGCGGGCGGTCGAACTCGCCCCTGATGCGTGCGACGAGGCCCTCGATCAGGCCCACGTAGCCCCAGTAGATGCCGGACTGCATCGCCGGCACCGTGGAGCGCCCGATCACCGCCTGCGGCCGGCCGATGCCGATCCTGGGCAGTCGCGCCGCCGCCTGGTGCAGCGCCTCGATCGACAGGTTGATGCCCGGCGCGATCACCCCGCCCACGTACGCGCCGTCGGCCTCGACCACGTCGAACGTGGTCGCGGTGCCGAAGTCGATCACCACCAGCGGCCCGCGGTAGCGCTCGTGCGCGGCCAGCGCGTTGACCAAGCGGTCGGCGCCGACCTCGGCCGGGTTGTCGACGCGGATCTCGAAGCCCCAGTGCAGCGTCGAGCGCGCGATCAGCGGCTCCACCTCGAACCAGTCGCGGCACAGGCGGCGCAGGTGGTACAGCGCGGCCGGCACCACGGTGCCGATCACCGCCCGCTCCACCCGCTCGGGGGGGATGCCACGCAGGGCAAGCAGCGCCATCAGCCACACCGCGTACTCGTCCGACGTGCGCTGCGCCTCGGTGGCGATGCGGAAGACGCCGACCCAGCGCGCACCGTCATGCACCGCGAACACGATGTTGGTGTTGCCGGCGTCGACGACGAGAAGCATCAGGCAGGCAAGGCCAGGGCTCTGCCCTGGACCCGCCAGGGCGAGCCGCCCTGGACCGGCACACACAAGAAAAGACGAAGGGAGCTCCAGGCCCAACCCCAGGTTTCCAAAGGCGAGCCTTTGGCGGAGTCCAGAGGCAGAGCCTCTGGCCTTCCTTGCTTGCCGCGCCTCACCCGAACAGCGCCCTTGCCGCCGTCTCCGCCGCCTGCACCACCGGCGCCGGCATCAGGAAGAACAGGAACGTGAACAGCCCGCCCACCACTGCGACGAAGGAGAGCGACGCCGCTCGGGTATCGAACGCCTCCTCCGCCTCGTCGAAGTACATCACCTTCACCACGCGCAGGTAGTAGTACAGCCCGATCACGCTGGTCAGCACGCCGATCACCGCGAGCGTCCACAGCCCGGACTGCACGGCGGCCTGGAACACGAACAGCTTGCCGAAGAAGCCCGACATCGGCGGCACGCCCGCCATGGAGAACATCAGCACCGCCATCACCAGCGCCAGCACCGGGTCCGTCTTGGCCAGGCCGCCCAGGTCGGCGATCCGCTCCAGCGCCAGGCCTCGCCGGCGCATGGCGACGATGCAGGCGAAGGTGCCGGCGTTCATGAACACGTAGGTCACGAGGTAGATCAGCGTGCCGCGGATGCCGGCCTCCGAGCCCGCCGCCAGCCCGATCAGCGCGTAGCCCATGTGGCCGATCGAGGAATACGCCATCAGCCGCTTGATGCTGGTCTGGCCGATGGCGGCGAGGCTGCTGAGGATCATCGAGCAGATCGACACCAGGATGATGAGCTGCTGCCAGTCGTGCAGCACGTGGCCGAACGGCACCACCATCGCGCGCAGCAGCACCGCGAACGGCGCCACCTTGGGCGCGGTGCTCATGAACGCGGTGACGGGCGTGGGCGCGCCCTCGTAGACGTCGGGCGTCCACATGTGGAACGGCACCGCCGACAGCTTGAACGCCAGGCCGGCGACGATGAACACGATGCCGATCACCAGCCCGACCGAGGTGCCCCCGGGGGCTGCGACGGCCTGCGCGATCAGAGAGAACTGCATGGTCCCGGAGAAGCCGTAGCAGAGCGAGATGCCGTAGAGCAGCAGCCCCGAGGCCAGGGCGCTGAGGACGAAGTACTTCAGCCCCGCCTCGGAGGAGCGCACGTCGTCGCGGGCGAAGGAGCACAGCACGTAGACGGCCAGGCTCTGCAGCTCCAGGCCCATGTAGAGGGTCATCAGGCTGGCCGCCTGCGCCATCACCAGCATGCCGACGGTGGAGAACAGCACCAGCAGCGGGAACTCGAAGCGCGCGATCTCCTGCTTCTCGTTGTAGTCGAGCGCCAGCACCGTGGTCAGCGCGGCGCCCGCCAGGATTAGCACCTGGGCGAACCGGCTGAACGCGTCGGAGACGACGAGCCCGCCATAGGCGATGCCGTCCGGCGACTGGATGACCAGCCCCGCCGCGAGCAGCAGCGCGGCCAGGACCAGCGTGGTGCAGGCCAGGGCGGAGTCGCGCGGCCGGGTCACGCCATAGACCAGGATCAGCAGCCCCAGGACCGCGAGCACGATCTCCGGCAGCGCCAGCGCCCAGTGCGACAGCCCGGCGACCGAGGCGCCCACGCCCTGCGGCTGCCCGGCGATCAGCGGCGCGCCCACGGCAGACGTCGTCGGGGTCATCGCGCCGCCTCCGCCAGATGCACGCTGGCCTGGTGCAGCCCCGCCTGGTGCACGCCGGGCGGCAGGCCGAGCGCCGCGTCATGGTGCTGCACCATCGCCTCCACGCTGGCGCCGAAGAACGATGTGAAGCTGCTCGGGTAGATCCCCATCCACAGCGTCAGCACCACCAGCGGGGCGAAGATGCCGATCTCGCGCGGCGACAGGTCCAGCATCGAGCGCAGGTCGTCGCGCGTCAGCCGCCCGAAGATCACCCGGCGGTACAGGTACAGTCCGTATACCGCGCCGAGGATCATGCCGAACGAGCCGAGCAGCGCCAGCCACAGGCTGACCTGGAACGCGCCGACGAGGACCAGAAACTCGCCGACGAAGCCGGACGTGCCGGGCAGGCCGATGTTGCCCATGGTGAACACCATGAACACCGCGGCGTAGATCGGCATCCGCACCGCCAGGCCGCCGTAGCGGGCGATCTCGCGGGTGTGCAGCCGGTCGTAGACCACGCCGACGCAGAGGAACATCGCCGCCGACACGATGCCGTGGCTGAGCATGAGGAACAGCGCGCCCTCCACCCCCTGCACGTCGAAGGTGAAGATGCCGATCACCACGACGCCCATGTGCGCGATCGAGGAGTAGGCGATCAGCTTCTTCATGTCGGTCTGCGCGAAGGCGACCAGCGAGGTGTAGATCACCGCGACCACGCCGAGCGTGAACATCAGCGGCGCGAACTGCGCCGAGGCCTGCGGCAGCATCGGCACCGAGAAACGCAGGAACCCGTACGCCCCCATCTTGAGCAGCACGCCGGCCAGGATCACCGATCCGGCGGTCGGCGCCTCCACGTGCGCGTCCGGCAGCCAGGTGTGCACCGGCCACATCGGCACCTTCACGGCAAAGGAGGCCAGGAACGCCAGGAACAGCCAGAACTGCATCTGCGGCGTGAAGCTGGTCGCCATCAGCGTGGGGATGTCGGTGGTGCCGGCGACGAACCACATGGCGAGCAGCGCCAGCAGCATCAGCACGCTGCCGGCAAAGGTGTAGAGGAAGAACTTGAACGACGCGTATACCCGCCGCGTGCCGCCCCAGACGCCGATGATCAGGTACATCGGGATCAGCACGCCCTCGAAGAACATGTAGAACACGACGAAGTCCATCGCCGAGAACATGCCGACCATCATGGTCTCGAGCACCAGGAACGCGATCATGTACTCGCGCACCCTGAAGCGCACCGACTCCCAGCTCGCCAGGATGCAGATCGGCGTGAGCGCGGTGGAGAGCAGCACGAACAGCACGCTGATGCCGTCCACACCCATGGCGTAGCCGACGCGGAACTCCGGCAGCCACTGGCTGCGCTCGACGAACTGGAAGCCCGGCTGGCTCGGGTCGAAGCGCGCCCACAGCACCAGGCTGATGACGAACACCACGAGGCTGGTCCACAGCGCCGCCCAGCGCGAGTTCGACGCGACCACCTCCTCGGTGCCGCGCACGGTCATGATGAAGGCGCAGCCCACCAGCGGCAGGAAGGTGACGAGGCTCAGGATCGGGAAGCCGACGTCCATCATCTCACCGGAACAGGAGGAAGATGCTGACCAGGCTCACGAGGCCGATCAGCATGGTAAAGGCGTAGACGGCGATCGACCCGGTCTGCAGCCGCACCACCTGGCGCGAGCCGTCGGTGGTCAGCAGCGCGATGCCGTTGGGCAGGCCGTCGATGATCCGCTCGTCGCCGACATGCCAGAACTCTCGCGCCAGCCACTTCGCCGGGCGCACGAAGATCGCGTCGTACAGCTCGTCGAAATACCACTTGTTCAGCAGGAACAGGTAGAGCGGCCGCAACCGCGTGGCGAGCAGCGCCGGCACCGCGGGCCGCGCCATGTAGAGGACGTAGGCCAGCGCGATGCCGCCCAGCCCCATCGCCGTGGGCAGCAGGGCGATCAACGCCGGCACGTGCTCTGCCGACAGCAGCACGTGGTTGTTCGGCCCGGAGAAGATGGCGCCGCGCCAGAACCAGTCCTGGTCCTCGCCGATGAACAGCGGCTTGAGCAGCACGCCCGCCAGCAGCGCGCCCAAGGACAGCAGCACCAGCGGCGCCCACATCGAGGGCGGGCTCTCGTGCGCGTGCGCCAGCTTGTCCGGGTCGTACGCCCGGCCGTGGAACGTCAGGATCAGCAGCCGCCACGAGTAGAACGCCGTCAGGAACGCGGCGATGGTGCCGAGGACGAACGCGTACAGCCCGACGCCGGTGCCCGCGGCCCAGGCGCTCTCCAGGATCGCATCCTTCGACCAGTAGCCGGCGAACGGATAGATCCCGCCCAGCGCCAGGCTGCCCGCCCACATGCAGACGTAGGTGATGGGGATCTTCCGCCACAGCCCGCCCATGCGGAACATGTCCTGCTCGTCATGCATGGCATGGATCACCGAGCCCGCGCACAGGAACAGCAGCGCCTTGAAGAACGCGTGGGTGAAGAGGTGGAACATCGACGCCTGGAACGCGCCCACGCCGGCGGCCATGAACATGTAGCCGAGCTGCGAGCAGGTGGAATACGCGATGACGCGCTTGATGTCCGGCTGCACCAGGGCGACGGTCGCCGCGAAGAAGCAGGTCGTGCCCCCGATCACCGTGACCATCGCCAGCGCGCCGGGTGCCCACTCCAGGATCGGCGACATGCGCGACACCAGGAACACGCCCGCCGTCACCATCGTCGCCGCATGGATGAGGGCGGAAACCGGCGTCGGCCCCTCCATCGCGTCGGGCAACCAGGTGTGCAGGAAGATCTGCGCCGACTTGCCCATGGCGCCGATGAACAGCAACACGCCGATCACCTCGAACGCCCGCCAGTCCGTGCCGAACACGCGGTAGGTGTCGCCGACGTGGTCCTGCACACGCGCAAAAATCGTCGGGAAGTCGATGGCGCCGAACAGCACGAACACCAGGGCGATGCCGACCGCGAAGCTCAGGTCGCCGACGCGGTTGACCACCATCGCCTTGATCGCCGCCGCGTTGGCCGAGGGGCGGTCGTACCAGTAGCCGATCAGCAGGTAGCTCGCGAGGCCGACACCCTCCCAGCCGAAGAACAGTTGCAAGAGGTTGTCGGCGCTGACCAGGGCCAGCATCGCGAAGCTGAACAGCGAGAGGTAGGAGAAGAACCGGTAGGTCGGCTGCCTCTCGTGGCCCATGTAGCCGACGCTGTAGACGTGCACGAGGGTCGCCACCGCCGTGACCATCGCCACCATCGAGATCGACATCGTGTCGCGGTGCAGGTCCCAGCCGACCTGGAAGCTGCCGACGTCCATCCAGGTGCCGATCGACAGCGCCCCCGGCACGCCGCCGCCCCAGACGTAGTCCACCCAGTTCAGCGTGCCGCACACCGCGGCCACCAGCATGAGCAGGATCGTCACCGCCTGCGCGGCCTTGTCGCCGATGGCCCGCCCGAGCAGCCCCGCAATCATCGATCCGAGCAGTGGTGCCATGACGGCGGTCGCATACAGCATCCTCAGCCCTTCATCAGGTTCACGTCCTCGACCTGGATCGAGCCGCGGTTGCGGAAATACACCACCACGATCGCCAGGCCGATCGCCGCCTCCGCCGCCGCCACGGTGAGCACGAACATCGCGAACACCTGCCCCGCTAGGTCGCCCAGCGCGGCGGAGAACGCCACCAGGTTGAGGTTGACCGCGAGCAGGATCAGCTCGATCGACATCAGGATGACGATGACGTTCTTGCGGTTCAGGAAGATGCCGAAGATGCCCAGCACCAGCAGCACCGCGCCCACCGCGAGGTAGTGCCCCAGGCTTACCGTGAGCATGTGATCGCCATCAGGTGTGCCCCCCGTGCGCTTCGTGGTCCGCCGCCACGGCGTCCGGCGTCGGCGCGTGGCCGTGCGCCTCGTCGCCGCCCGCCGGCAGCAGCGCCGGCTCGGGCTGCGGGCGCAGGATGCCGGAGCGGCCGACGCCCTGGCCGAGCGGCACGCGCACCATCGACAGGGTGAGCGCCGGGTCGCGCGCCTGCTGGCAGGCGATGTCCTGGCGGCGCGACGCGGTGCGCTCGCGCAGCGTCAGCACGATCGCCCCCATCATCGCCACCAGCAGGATCAGGCCCGAGACCTGGAACAGGAACGCGTAGTCCGTGTACAGCACCCGCCCGATCGCCGCGGTGTTCGACACGCCCGCCGGCGTCGCCGACAGCCGCAGCACCGCGTTGGACGGCGCGATCCGCCAGCCGGTCAGGAACACCGCCAGCTCGACGAACAGCACCAGCCCGACCGCGGCGCCCACCGGCGCGTAGCGCTGGAAGCCCTCGCGCAGCTCGGAGAAGTTCACGTCGAGCATCATCACGACGAACAGGAACAGCACCGCGACCGCGCCGACGTAGACGATGACCAGGATGAAGGCGAGAAACTCGGCGCCCGCCAGCAGGAACAGGCCGGCCGCGTTGAAGAACGCCAGGATCAGGAACAGCACGGAGTGCACGGGGTTGCGCGACGTCACCACAGCCGCCGCCGAGCCCAGCAGCACGAAGGCGAACACGTACCAGAACAGCGTGGCGATCAACGGCGAGTCCCCATGCGACGGCCAGGCAGCAAGCAAGGCTGGGCTCCGCCCAGACCCGCCAGGGGGGAAGCCCCCCCTGGACCGGCTTTCTTAAGTAATGGATTCCAAAGGCCTGCCTTTGGCGGAGTTTGAGGCAGAGCCTCAACCTTCCTTGCCTTCCGCGAGGCGTCCGGCCTCATCTCAGCGGTACGGCGCATCGAGCTCGAGCCGTCTGGCCAGCTCGACCTCCCAGCGGTCGCCGTTGGCGAGCAGCTTGGCCTTGTCGTACATCAGTTCCTCGCGCGTCTCCGTGGCGAACTCCAGGTTCGGCCCTTCCACGATCGCGTCCACCGGGCACGACTCCTCGCATAGCCCGCAGTAGATGCACTTGGTCATGTCGATGTCGTAGCGCGTGGTGCGCCGGCTGCCGTCGCCGCGTGGCTCCGCCTCGATGGTGATCGCCAGCGCCGGGCACACCGCCTCGCACAGCTTGCACGCGATGCAGCGCTCCTCGCCGTTCGGGTAGCGGCGCAGCGCGTGCTCGCCCTTGAAGCGGGGGCTGAGCGGGTTCTTCTCGTAGGGGTAGTTTATCGTGGCCTTGGGCTTGAACATGTAGCCCAGCGTCAGGCCCATGCCGGCGAGAAGCTCGCCCAGCAGCAGGCTCCGCGCGGTGCGATCGAGGAACGCCATCTCCAACCCCTACACAGGCGGCCGGGGATACCCCGCGCCGCAGCATTCGGCAAGCAAACCAGGAAGACTGGGCGCTGCCCAGACCCGCCAGGGGCGAGCCGCCCCTGGACCGGCGCAAATAATCCTTAAAAATGCCGGTCCAGGGGGGCTCCCCCTGGCGGGGTCCAGGAGCAGAGCCCCTGGCCTTTTCTCAGACGCCGTCCGGCAGCCACCCCATCGCCATCAGCACGCTCGCCGTCAGCACCAGCCAGAACAGCGACAGCGGGAGGAAAACCTTCCAGCCCAGGCGCATGAGCTGGTCGTAGCGGAACCGCGGGAACGTCGCCCGCACCCAGACGAACATGAACATCACGAACGCGATCTTGAGCAGGAACCAGACCGTGCCCGGCACCCAGGTGAACGGCGCTACGCCGAACGGCGCCTGCCACCCTCCCATGAACAGGATCGAGGTCATGGCGCTCATCAGGAACATGTTGGCGTACTCGCCCAGGAAGAACAGGCCGTACGACATCGAGCTGTACTCGACCATGAACCCCGCGACGATCTCGCTCTCGCCCTCGGCCAGGTCGAACGGCGCGCGGTTGGTCTCCGCCAGCGCCGAGATGAAGAACACCACGAACATCGGCAGCAGCGGGATGCAGAACCACACGTGGCGCTGGGCGCGGACGATGTCGTTGAGGTTGAGGCTGCCCACGCACAGCAGCACGCACACGATCACGAGGCCCATGGAGACCTCGTAGCTGACCATCTGCGCGGCCGAGCGCAGCGCGCCGAGGAACGCGTATTTCGAGTTGCTGGCCCAGCCGGCGATGATGATGCCGTACACGCCCAGCGAGCTGATCGCGAACAGGTAGAGCACGCCCACGTTGATGTCCGCGATCGCCCAGCCGTCGCCCATCGGGATCACCGCCCAGGCGATCATCGCCAACACGAAGGTCAGCACCGGCGCCAGCAGGAACAGCGCCCGGTTGGCGCCCGTGGGCACCACCGTCTCCTTCATCAGCATCTTCAGCGCATCCGCGAACGGCTGCATCAGCCCGAACGGCCCGACCACGTTGGGCCCGACCCGGAGCTGCATCGCGGCCAGGATCTTGCGCTCGGCGTAGGTCATGTAGGCGACCGAGACCAGCAGCGGCACCATGATCGCCAGCGTCTCCGCAAGCGTCAGCACGAAGTGGCCGCCCGTCGTGTCGTAGAAGAAATGCGTCACGGGGTCACTCCGCCGCCTGCGGCATGGCCTGCTGCGCCGCGTGCGCCGGCCGGGTCAGCTCCTCGGTGCACTCGGCCATGGTGGCGCTGGCCCGGCTGATCGGATCGGTCTGGTAGTAGTCCGCGATCGCCGGCACGAACGGCGCAGTGCCCAGCACCCGCAGCCCCGCGCCCAGCCCGGCGAACGGCCCGCCCCGGTCCGAGGCGCCGAAGCGCGGCAGCCCCTCGCGCGCGAACACCGGGTTGACTTCGGCCAGCCGCGCCCGCACCGCGTCGAGGTCGTCATACGGCAGGGCGTGCCCGACCACCTCGCTGAACGCGCGCAGGATGCGCCAGTCCTCGCGCGCGTCGCCCGGCGGGAACACCGAGCGCAGGCCGCGCTGCACCCGTCCCTCCGTGCTGACCCAGGTGCCCGGCTTCTCGACGTAGGCGGCGCCCGGCAGGATCACGTCGGCGCGCGCCGCCCCGCGGTCGCCGTGGTGGCCCTGGTAGACGACGAAGGTGTCGGCGCCGATCCGCGCGGCATCGAACTCGTCCGCGCCGAGCAGCCAGAGCAGGTCCACGCCGCCGCCCATCATGCCGGCGAGATCGAGCCCGCCCTTTCCCGGCACGAAGCCGAGGTCCAGCGCGCCGACCCGCGCCGCCGCGGTGTGCAGCACGTTGAAGCCGTGCCAGTCCGCCTCCAGCGCGCCCATCGCCCCGGCCAGCGACCAGCACGCCGCCAGCACTGCAGCGCCGTCGGGACGCGCCAGCGCGCCCTGCCCCACCACGATCATCGGCCGCTTCGCCGTGAGCAGCGCGTTGGCGAACACCCCCGCGCCGTCCGCCTGCTGCGCGTCCAGCACCGAGGCCAGCGCCTGCGGCCCGTCGCCGAGCCAAGTCACCGGGTACGTCAGGTCCCAGCGCTCCCCGATCGCGCCGATCGCCAGCCCGCCGGCTAGGTAGCGCTTGCGGATGCGCGCGTTCAACACCGGCGCCTCGTGGCGCGGGTTGGTGCCGACGAGCAGGATGGCATCCGCCTCCTCGATCCCCGCGATCGTGGTGTTGAACGTGTAGAACTCGCGGCGCGACGCATCGAGCGCCGCCCCGTCCTGCCGGCAGTCGAGGTTCGCCGACCCCAGCGCGCCCATCAGGTCGCGCAGCGCCACCATGCTCTCCGCGTCGCACAGGTCGCCGGCGAGCGCGCCGATCCGCGCGCCCGGCATTCCTTCGAGCCTGCGCCCGATGGTGGCGAACGACTCCGCCCAGCTCGCGGGCTTCAGCGTGCCGTCGCGGCGCACCCAGGCGCGGTCCAGGCGGCGGCGCTTGAAGCCGTCGATCGAGTGGCGCGACTTGTCGCCGAGCCATTCCTCGTTCACCGCGTCGTTGACGCGCGGCAGGATGCGCAGCACCTCCGGCCCGCGCGCGTCGATGCGGATCGCGGAGCCCACCGCGTCGAGCACGTCCACGCCGTCGACCTTGCTCAGCTCCCACGGCCGCGCCACGAACGCGTACGGCTTGGAGGTCAGCGCCCCGACCGGGCAGATGTCGACCAGGTTGCCCGACAGCTCCGAGGTCAGCGCCTTTTCCACGTACGTGCCGATCTCCATGCCCTCGCCGCGCGAGGTCGCCCCCAGCTCCGGCACGCCTGCGATCTCCGTGGCGAAGCGCACGCAGCGTGTGCACTGGATGCAGCGCGTCATGATCGTCTTGACGATCGGCCCCAGGTACTTGTCCTTCACGACCCGCTTGTTCTCGGCGTAGCGCGAGTGGTCGGTGCCGTAGGAATACGCCTGGTCCTGCAGGTCGCACTCGCCGCCCTGGTCGCAGATCGGGCAGTCCAGCGGGTGGTTGATGAGCAGGAACTCCATCACCCCGCGGCGTGCCCTGCGCACCATCTCGCTGTCGGTGTGCACGACCATGCCCTCGGCCACCGGGTAGGCGCAGGACGCCACCGGCTTGGGCGCCTTTTCCACCTCGACGAGGCACATACGGCAGTTGCCCGCCACGGAGAGGCGCTCGTGGTAGCAGAAGCGCGGGATCTCGCGCCCGACCTGCTCGCAGGCCTGCAGCACCGAGCTGCCGTTGGGGACCTCGATCTCGGTCCCGTCGATCGTGAGCTTCGTCATCGGATCGCCCCACAGAAGAAAGGCCAGGGCTCTGCCCTGGACCCGCCAAAGGCGAAGCCTTTGGAAACCAATACTTCAGGCCAGCGGCACATCACCACGGCCCGTGCCCCCAACGGAGGCCGGTCCAGGGGCGCTGCCCCTGGCGGGTCCAGGGCAGAGCCCTGGCCTTCACTCCGCCGCGATCGGCAAGTTCGCCGGCGTCGGCGCGATCCGTGACAGCTGCGGCCGTGCCTTGCGCTCCGCGATCCTCGCTTCGATCGCAGGGCGGAAGTTGCGGATCAGCCCCTGCACCGGCCACGCCGCGCCGTCCGCGAGCGCGCAGATGGTGTGCCCCTCGATCTGCCGGCTGACTTGGTCGAGCATGTCGATCTCCTCGACCTCCGCGCGCCCCTCCACCATGCGGTCCAGGATGCGCATCATCCACCCCGTGCCCTCGCGGCACGGCGTGCACTGCCCGCAGGTCTCGTGCTTGTAGAAATGCGCCAGGTTGGCGATGCACTTGATCACGTCCGTCGACTTGTCGAGCACGATCACCGCCGCCGTGCCGAGCGCGCTCTTGGCGTCACGCAGGCTGTCAAAGTCCATCAGCACGTCGTCGCACGCGCCCGCCGCCAGAATCGGCGTCGACGAACCGCCGGGGATCACGCCGAGCAGGTTGTCCCAGCCGCCGCGCACGCCGCCGCAATGCTTGTCGATCAGCTCGCGCAGCGGGATGCTCATCTCCTCCTCGACGTTGCACGGCTTGTTCACGTGCCCCGAGATCGAGAAGATCTTGGTCCCCGTGTTCTTCGGCCGCCCGAACGAGGAAAACCACGCTGCCCCGCGCCGCAGGATCGTCGGCGCCGTGGCGATGGTCTCGACGTTGTTCACCGTGGACGGGCAGCCGTACAACCCGACAGCCGCGGGGAACGGCGGCTTGAGGCGTGGCAGGCCCTTCTTGCCCTCCAGGCTCTCGATCAGCGCGGTCTCCTCGCCGCAGATGTAGGCTCCGGCGCCGCGGTGCAGGAACACGTCGCAGTCCCAGCCGGAGCCGCAGGCGTTGCGCCCGATCAGCCCGGCCTCGTAGGCCTCGTCGATGGCGACCTGAAGGTTCAGGTGCTCGTTGTAGTACTCGCCGCGGATGTAGATGTAGGCCGCGTGCGCCCCGATCGCGAACGCGCCGAGAAGGCAGCCCTCGACCAGCTTCTGCGGGTCGTGGCGCATGATCTCGCGGTCCTTGCACGTCCCCGGCTCGCTCTCGTCGGCGTTGACCACCAGGTAGTGCGGCCGCCCGTCCGACTGCTTCGGCATGAACGACCACTTCATGCCCGTGGGGAACCCCGCGCCGCCGCGCCCGCGCAGGCCGGACGCCTTCATCTCGTCGATGATCGCGTCGCGCCCGCGCGCCAGGATCGCCGCCGTGCCGTCCCAGTCGCCGCGTTTCTTCGCGCCGTCCAGGTGCCAGTCGTGCAGGCCGTACAGGTTGGTGAAGATCCGGTCGCGATCGTTCAGCATCAGCCGACTTCCCTTCCATGCGGGGTCCGGGAGCCCCCGCCGTCATAGCCCTCGCCCGTCAGCTCCAGCAGCGTCTGCGGCCCGCCTTCGGGCGCGGAGCCCTTGCGGCCGATCATCGAGCCGGCCGGCGGCGGCGCCTCGCCCCGCTTGAGGCCCAGCAGCAGCGCCTCGGTCAGCTCGCCCGTCAGGTCCTCGTAGTAGTCGTCGTTGACCTGCAGGATCGGCGCGTTGGCGCAGCCGCCCAGGCACTCCACCGAAGTCATGGTGAACAGCCCGTCGGCGCTGCTCTCGCCGAAGCCGCCCAGGCCGGCGACGCGCTTGCACGCGTCCGTCACATCGTCAGAGCCGCGCAGCCAGCAAGGGGCGGTGGTGCAGACCTGGAGGTGGTATTTGCCGACCGGCGTGGTGTTGAACATCAGGTAGAAGGTCGCGACTTCGTACACCCGGATCGGCGCCATGCCGAGCCGCGCCGCCACCGCGTCCATCGCCACCCGCGGCACCCAGCCGCTGCCGGTCTGGCGGCGCATCTGCCCCTGCGCCTCGTAGAGCAGCGGGATCACGCCGCTCGCCTGACGCCCCTGCGGGTACTTCGCCAGGATCAGCGCGATCGCCGCCTCGCTCTGCGCGTCGAAGGCGAAATGCTCCGGCTCGCCGTGGTGCGGCCCGGGCGCGCCGCCGCCCATGACCTCGGCGGAGAACGCGCCCAGCGCCGGTTGCGGCCCGCCCTCGCCCGGCAGCCCCGTGGCCAGCCCGCCCAGCGCCGGCCCGCGCATCCCCGCCTCGGCCAGCATCGCCCCGCCGGGAGCGCCCACCGGCACCGCCTCTTCCTGGCGCCCCGTCGTGCTGGTGGCGCCGCCCTCGCCGCCCGCCAGGTTGCCCTCGCTCGGCCGCGCGCCGGGACCGCGCGGCGCGCCCACCCCCGAGCCGCTCATCAGCGGTCAATCTCGCCGAACACCAGGTCGAGCGACCCGATGCAGGCGACCGCGTCGGCGAGCATGTGCCGCTTGCTCATGAACTCCAACGCCTGGAGGTGCGAGAACCCGGTCGGCCGGATCTTGCAGCGGTAAGGACGGTTGCTGCCGTCGGCGATCAGGTAGACGCCGAACTCGCCCTTGGGGCTCTCCGTCGCGGTGTAGGTGGCGCCCTTCGGCACGTGGAAGCCTTCCGTGTACAGTTTGAAGTGGTGGATCAGCGCCTCCATCGAGCGCTTCATGTCCTCGCGCTTCGGCGGCGTGATCTTGTGGTCCTGCACCTTGATCGGCCCGGGCCGCATCCGGTCCAGGCACTGGCGTACGATGCGCACGCTCTCGCGCATCTCCTCGATGCGCACCAGGTAGCGATCGTAGCAGTCACCGTTGCGCGCCACGGGGATGTCGAACTCGACTTCTCCGTATTTGTCGTACGGCTGGCTGCGCCGCAGGTCCCACGGCAGGCCGGAGGCGCGCAGGCACGGCCCGGAGAACCCCCAGGCCAGCGCCTGCTCGGCGGTCATGATGCCGATGTCGACGGTGCGCTGCTTCCAGATGCGGTTGCCGGTCAGCAGCCCGGACAGGTCGTCGACGAACTTCGGGAAGCTCTCGCACCACTCCCCGATGCGGTCCGCGAGCCCCGCCGGCATGTCCTTGGCGACACCTCCGGGACGGAAGTAGTTGGCGTGCATCCGCGCGCCAGAGACCTGCTCGTAGAACTCCATCAGCTTCTCGCGCTCCTCGTGGCCCCACAGCACCGGGGTGAGGGCGCCGACGTCGAGCGCGTAGGTCGTGATGTTGAGCAGGTGGTTCAGCACCCGGGTGATCTCGGCGAACATCGTGCGGATCCACTGCGCCCGCTCCGGCGCCTGCACGCCCAGCAGCTTCTCCACGCCGAGCGCGAAGGTATGCTCCATGCACATCGGCGAGACGTAGTCGAGCCTGTCGAAATACGGCAGCGCCTGCAGGTAGGTCTTGTACTCGATCAGTTTCTCCGTGCCGCGGTGCAGCAGCCCGATATGCGGGTCGGCGCGCTCGACCACCTCGCCGTCCATCTCCACGACCAAGCGCAGCACGCCGTGCGCGGCAGGATGCTGCGGGCCGAAGTTCATCGCGTGGCCGTCGATCTCCACGGTCTTGCGCGTGCGCCCGGCCTGGGCGTTCGGCGCCGTGACCTCGGGGACGCCGGGTACCTCGACGAGTGCGCTCATGGCTTGGCTCCCCCCGGCGCCCCTGCAGGCGCCCCACCGGATGCAGGCGCGGCCGGCGGCGCGAGGCCCGGGGCTGCCGCCGATGCGGACGCCCCCTGCCGCGCCACGTGCGCCTTCTCGTCGCCCGGGAGCGTGACCATGCCCTCCCACGGCGAGATGAAGTCGAAATTGCGGAAATCCTGCGTCAGGCGGACCCGCTCGTTGACCACCTGCTTGCGCTCCTCATCGTAGCGCACCTCGACATGGCCGGTGAGCGGGAAATCCTTGCGCAGCGGATGCCCCTCGAAGCCGTAGTCGGTGAGGATGCGCCTGTGATCCGGCTGGCCTGCGAACAGGATGCCGAACAGGTCCCAGGCCTCGCGCTCCCACCAGGTCGCCGACGGCCAGATCTCGTGCACCGACGGCACCAGCGACGCCTCGTCGGTGCGCACGATCACTCTGATGCGCTGGTTCAGCGACACCGACAGCAGGTTGTAGACGACCTCAAAGCGCTCCGCCCGCTCCGGCCAGTCCACGCCGCAGATGTCCATGCACTGCTCGAAGGCGAAGCGCGGCTCATCCCGCAAGAACACCATCAACGGCAGCAGCACGTCGCGCGAGGCGTGCACCACCAGCTCGCCGTGCTCGACCGCCGCCGCCGACACCCCGGCCACGCCGGTCGACAGCAGCATGCCGAGCGCCTCCAGCCGCGCCACCTCGGCCGACGACAGCCCGCCCTGCGGCGCCGCCGGCAGGAACCCGGTCATCGTGCGGTCCACCGCCTTCACGCCCAGCGGCTTGCCGGCCTCGCCCTCAGCCACGCAGGATCGTCCCGGTGCGGCGGATCTTCTTCTGCAGCTGCATGATGCCGTACACCAGCGCCTCGGCCGTGGGCGGGCAGCCCGGCACGTAGATGTCGACCGGCACCACCCGGTCGCAGCCGCGCACCACCGAGTAGGAATAGTGGTAGTAGCCGCCGCCGTTGGCGCACGAGCCCATCGAGATCACCCAGCGCGGCTCCGGCATCTGGTCGTAGACCTTGCGCAGCGCGGGGGCCATCTTGTTGGTCAGCGTGCCGGAGACGATCATCACGTCGCTCTGCCGCGGGCTGGCGCGGGGAATCACCCCGAAGCGGTCCAGGTCGAAGCGCGGCATGTAGGCGTGGATCATCTCCACCGCGCAGCACGCCAGGCCGAACGTCATCGGCCACAGGCTGCCGGTCCGCGCCCAGTTCACCAGCCTGTCCACGTTGGCGACCACGTAGCCCTTGTCCGCGATCTCGCCGGTGATGCCGCGCACCACCGCGTCCTGCTCCACGCCGGGCGCCAGCGCCTCCCGGTTCCAGGCGATCGCCAGGTCAGAGCCCGCCATCCCTGGGCGCTCCGTCTCAGAGGCCGCACTCATCGTGCCACTCCCACAATACCATCCGCAGGGCCGGCCCGCCGCAGCCGCTGTCGCGTCACTGCCAGTCGAGCGCGCCCTTGCACCACTCATAGATGAACCCGACCGTCAGCACGGCAAGGAACGCCATCATCGAGAAGAAGCCAAACACGCCGATATGCGAAAGGCTGACCGCCCAGGGGAACAGAAACGCCACCTCCAGGTCGAAGATGATGAACAGGATCGCCACCAGGTAGAAGCGCACGTCGAACCGCCGCCGCGCGTCGTCGAACGGCTCGAACCCGCACTCGTAGGCGGACAGCTTCTCCGCGTACGGCTTCTGCCGCGCCGCCAGCAGCGAGCCGCCCAGCATCGCGCTGGCGATCACCGCGGCCAGCACCAGGAAGATCGCGATCGGGAAGTAGTTGGCCAGCAGCGCCTGCATGGCAGCCTCCGTGATGGTCCGACGCGCTGCATCGCAGCAGCGAGACCTTACGCCGGAACCGGACGGATCGCCAGGGAAGTGCAGGAGAAAGCAAGGCCAGGCTCTGCCCGGACCCGCCAGGAGCGAGCCGCCCCTGGACCCGGCGCACATGAAGGCAGGGCAGGTCGTGCCCCAGGCCCCGTCGAGACTTCCAAAGGCGAGCCTTTGGCGGAGTTTGAGGCAGAGCCTTAACCTTGCTTGCTTGACCTGGCTGCGTGGCGCGAGTGACGGGGCTCGAACCCGCGACCTCCGGCGTGACAGGCCGGCGCTCTAACCAACTGAGCTACACCCGCAGCGCCGCGGGGTGTATGGCCCGCGTGCCTACCCGTCAACCCGTGATCTGCGGGTGCCGTCCGGAGGAATGGGCGGTGACGGGATCGAACCGCCGGCCCTCTCGGTGTAAACGAGACGCTCTGCCGCTGAGCTAACCGCCCCCTGGCGGGCCGGCGGACGCGCCGTCGACCACCTGCTTGAAGATGCGCGCCGGCTTGAACCGGACCGAGCTGGTCGAGGGCAGGTCGATGACCTCCCCGGTGCGCGGGTTGCGGCCCTTGGCCGCCTTGCGCCGCGTCGGCATGAAGGTGCCGAACCCGCTCAGCCTGACCTCGCGCCCGCCCTGCAGCGCGGCCTCGATCGCCGAGAGCGCCGCCTCCACCGCCTCGCCCGCCTTGGCACGCGGGAGATCGGCGGCCACGGCCACCGCATCCACAAGCTCCGCCCTGTTCATTCCGACCCTGCTCCTGCCGCAAACCCGGACCGGAGCACGCGACAGGCCGGCCCGTCCACCCTGCGGAGCAAGCAAGCAAGGTTGAGGCTCTGCCTCAAACTCCGCCAAAGGCTCGCCTTTGGAATCCACTCCTTGAAAGAAGCCGGTCCAGGGGCGGCTCGCCCCTGGCGGGTCTGGGCGGAGCCCAGCCTTGCTTCCTCCCTGCTCCCCAGCGTCAGTGCGGCAGGGGCGCCGCCGCCTCGGGCGCGGGCAGCACCGCCGGCTCCGGCGGCTCCACCCAGTCGATCGCCTCCGGCTTGCGCACCAGCGCCTGGCTGATGACCTCGTCGGCGTGGCTGACGGCAATCAGCTTGAGCGCCTTCTTCACCGAGTCCGGGATGTCGGCCAGGTCCTTCTCGTTCTCCTTGGGGTAGTACACCGTGGTGATCCCGGCCCGCAGCGCCGCCAGCAGCTTCTCCTTCAGCCCGCCGATCGGCAGGACACGGCCGCGCAGGGTGATCTCGCCGGTCATCGCCACATCGCGGCGCACCGCGATGCCGGTCATGATCGACACCACGCTCACCGCCATCGCCACGCCCGCCGAAGGCCCGTCCTTGGGCGTCGCACCCTCCGGCACGTGGATGTGGACGTCGCGCTTCTCGAACAGCGTCGGCTTGATGCCGAAGCTGGCGGCACGCGAGCGCACGTAGCTCAGCGCCGCCGAGACACTCTCCTGCATCACGTCGCCGAGCTTGCCGGTGTTCTTCACGTTGCCCTTGCCCGGCAGCATGACGCTCTCGATCGACAGGATCTCGCCGCCGACCTCTGTCCACGCGAGCCCGGTGACCACGCCGACCATGTCCTCGCTCTCGGTCTCGCCGTAGCGGAACCGCTTCACGCCCGCGTACTTCTCCAGGTTCTTGCGGGTGATCGCGACCCGCTTGGTCTTCGACGTGACGATCTCCTTGACCGCCTTGCGCGCCAGGTTAGCGATCTCGCGCTCCAGCGACCGCACCCCGGCCTCGCGGGTGTAGTACCGCACCAGGTCGCGCAGCGCGTCCTCGTTCAGCGACCACTCCTCGGGCTTCAGGCCGTTCGCCTCCGCCTGCTTGGCGACCAGGTGGCGCTTGGCGATCTCGACCTTCTCGTCCTCGGTGTAGCCGGCGATGCGGATGATCTCCATGCGGTCCAGCAGCGGCTGCGGCATCCGCAGGCTGTTGGCCGTGGTGACGAACATCACGTCGGACAGGTCGTAGTCCACCTCCAGGTAGTGGTCGGCGAACGTCGAGTTCTGCTCCGGGTCGAGCACCTCCAGCAGCGCGGACGAGGGATCGCCGCGCCAGTCGGCGCCCAGCTTGTCGATCTCGTCGAGCAGGAACAGCGGGTTGGAGGTCTTGGCCTTCTTCATGCCCTGCACGACCTTGCCGGGCATCGAGCCGATGTAGGTCCTGCGGTGCCCGCGCACCTCCGCCTCGTCGCGCACGCCGCCCAGCGACATGCGCACGAAGTTGCGCCCGGTCGCCTTGGCGATCGACTTGCCGAGCGAGGTTTTCCCCACCCCAGGAGGACCCACGAGGCACAGGATCGGCCCGCGGATCTTGGTCGAGCGCGACTGCACCGCCAGGTACTCGAGGATGCGCTCCTTGACCTTCTCCAGCCCGTAGTGGTCGGCGTTGAGGATCGCCTCGGCCTCGCTCACGTCGTTGCTAACCTTGGAGCGCTTCTTCCACGGGATGCTCAGCATCCAGTCGAGGTAGTTGCGCACCACCGTGCTCTCGGCGCTCATCGGGCTCATGGTGCGCAGCTTCTTCAGCTCGCCCAGCGCCTTCTCGCGCGCCTCCTTGGTGAACTTGGTCTTCTTGATGCGGTCCTCGAGCTCGGCGGTCTCATCCTTGCCGTCCTCGCCCTCGCCGAGCTCCTTCTGGATCGCCTTGAGCTGCTCGTTGAGGTAGTACTCGCGCTGCGTCTTCTCCATCTGCCGCTTGACGCGGTTGCGGATGCGCTTCTCCACCTGGAGCACGCCGATCTCGCTCTCCATGTGCGCGAACACGCGCTCCAGCCGCTCGCCCACCCCGGTGATCTCGAGCAGCTCCTGCTTCTCGCTGATCTTGAGGTTCAGGTGGCTGGCGATGGTGTCGGCGAGCTTGCCCGGCTCGTCGATCTGGTTGAGCGAGACCAGGACCTCCGGCGCGATCTTCTTGTTGAGCTTGATGTACTGCTCGAACTGCCCGATCACGGTGCGCCCGAGCGCCTCCAGCTCGCGCTCCTCGCTGGCCGGCACCGGCAGCGGCTCGACATGCGCCTCGAAGTGGCTCTCTGTCTCGGCGAACGAGGTGATCCGCGCGCGCGAGCCGCCCTCGACCAGCACCTTGACCGTGTTGTCCGGCAGCTTGAGCAGCTGCAGGATCGTCGATACAGTGCCGATGCGGTAGATGTCGTCGGCACCTGGGTCGTCCTGCGAGGCGTTCTTCTGCGCCACCAGCAGGATCTGCTTGCTGTCCGCCATCACGGATTCGAGCGCGCGCACTGACTTCTCGCGCCCCACGAACAGCGGCACGATCATGTGCGGGAACACCACGATGTCGCGCAACGGCAGCACCGCAAGCGTGCCCGGCGTCCTGGCGCCCTGCTCCGAGGCGGGCCTGGCAACGGCCTTGCCCTGGGCCGTGGCGGAGGTGTCGCCCGGTGCTGCGGCGCCGGCGGACACCGCCGCGTTCGCGTCGCTCACACCGGCCTCGGGCACGGCGACGGCCGACGCCTTGGCGCGACGCTGGCCGGCCGCCGTGGTCCTGGCGGGTGTCCCTGCCGCGGATGCGGGCGCGTCCGGCCTGGCCGCCGCCTTGCCCACGGCCTTGTCGGCCTCGGACGCCCGCTTCGCCGCGGGACGTGTGGCGGGCACGTCGGGCTTCGCGTCGGCCTTCGCGGCCCGGGGCCTGGCTGCCGCCGGCTTGGCGGGGCGATCGGATTTCGTCATGGGAGGACCTCCATCAAGGACAGTCGAGGTCGCGCGCCGCCCGCTCTGGCACGGGCGCGTCCTCTTCGGGGGTAGGGCCCCGCACCATAACCGATATCGTCAGCTTCGCGGCGGGGAACAAGGTCCGCGTCCGGCCGCATACAGGATTGCCGGCACGCAACGCGGCGCAGTCGGAACGCCGACCGGAGCGCGGGCCGGCCAGGCGCGGGGCTAGGCGCCCTCTGCGCGCTCCTTGCCGTAGACGAACACCGGGGTGGCGCGGTTCTCGGCGACCTCGCGGTTGATCACCACCTCGTCCACGCCGTCCAGCCCGGGCAGGTCGAACATGGTGCCGAGCAGGATCGCCTCCATGATCGAGCGCAGTCCGCGCGCCCCAGTCTTGCGGGCGATGGCGCGCACCGCGACCGACTTCATCGCGTCGTCGGTGAAGGCGAGCTTGACGCCCTCCATCTCGAACAGCCGGGCATACTGCTTGACCAGGGCGTTCTTCGGCTTGGTCAGGATCTCGACCAGCGCCGCCTCGTCCAGGTCCTCCAGCGTCGCCACCACCGGAAGCCGCCCGATGAACTCCGGGATCAGCCCGAAGCGCAGCAGGTCCTCCGGCTCGACCTCGTGCAGGAGCTGGCCGACGCGGCGCTCGTCGGGGTCGCGGACCTCGGCGCCGAAGCCGATGCCCGAACCCTTGCCGCGCGCGCCGATGATCTTCTCCAGCCCGGAGAACGCTCCGCCGCAGATGAACAGGATGTTGGTGGTGTCGACCTGCAGGAACTCCTGCTGCGGGTGCTTGCGCCCGCCCTGCGGCGGCACGGAGGCGACCGTGCCCTCCATGATCTTGAGCAGGGCCTGCTGCACGCCCTCGCCGGACACGTCGCGGGTGATCGACGGGTTGTCCGACTTGCGGCTTATCTTGTCGACCTCGTCGATGTAGACGATGCCGCGCTGCGCCCGCTCGACGTTGTAGTCCGCCGCCTGCAGCAGCTTGAGGATGATGTTCTCGACATCCTCGCCGACGTAGCCGGCCTCGGTCAGCGTGGTCGCGTCGGCCATGGTGAACGGCACGTCGAGAATGCGCGCCAGGGTCTGGGCCAGCAGCGTCTTGCCGGTGCCCGTGGGCCCGATCAGCATGATGTTGGATTTCGCGATCTCGACGTCGTTGTTCTTCGCCCCGTGCGCCAGCCGCTTGTAGTGGTTGTGCACCGCGACGGAGAGCACCTTCTTCGCATGGCTCTGCCCGATTACGTAGTCGTCGAGGACCTTGCTGATCTCCTTGGGCGTCGGCACCCCGTCGCGCGACTTCACGAGGTGCGTCTTGTGCTCCTCGCGGATGATGTCCATGCACAGCTCGACGCACTCGTCGCAGATGAACACGGTCGGACCCGCGATCAGCTTGCGCACCTCGTGCTGCGACTTGCCGCAGAACGAGCAGTACAAGGTATTCTTCGAGTCGCTCGGTTTGCCGACCATCGTCGTGTACACTCCTGTCAGGCGCGCCTGGGCCAGCACCCGGGGTCGTTCTGCGACACTACGCCCCCGCCCACGCTGCGGACAAGGGATGGCTCCAGGATCGACCCGGCCGCCGCGGGCTCAGATATGGGAGCACAACCACGCCCGCAATCGCCCCTGCCATCAGGATCGCGGCATCCGGCCGCCGATGCCCGGTAGTGCGGCCCGGGACCATCCTCGCGGCATGGTTGCGCCAATGGCCCGCGAGAGCGGACAGGCCGGACACGCCGGCCTGCACGCCCCGGACCCCAGCGTCAGACCTTGATCGCGTCGTCGCTCGGCGCCGCGGGGCGGTTCTCCACCACCTCGTCGATCAGCCCGAACTCCAGCGCCTCGTGCGCCGACATGTAGCTGTCGCGCTCCAGCTTCTCCTCGATCGCCTCCAGGCTCTGCCCGGTGTGGCGCTCGTAGATCTCGTTGAGCTGCTGACGCAGGTGCAGGATCTCCTTGGCCTGGATCTCGATGTCCGACGCCTGGCCCTGCGCGCCGCCGGAGGGCTGGTGCACCATCACCCGGGCGTTGGGCAGGCAGTAGCGCTTGCCCTTCTGCCCGGCGGCCAGCAGCAGCGAGCCCATCGACGCCGCCTGGCCGATGCACACGGTGCTCACGGGCGAGCGGATGTACTGCATGGTGTCGTAGATCGCGAGGCCGGCCGAGACCACGCCGCCCGGGCTGTTGATGTAGAACGAGATGTCCTTGTTCGGGTTCTCGCTCTCCAGGAACAGGAGCTGCGCCGAGATCAGCGCGCTCACCCCGTCGTAGACCGGGCCGGTCAGGAAGATGATCCGCTCCTTGAGCAGCCGGGAGAAGATGTCGTACGAGCGCTCGCCTCGAGCGGTCTGCTCGACCACCATCGGGATCAGCGAGCTGTTGTAGACCTCGACGGGATCACGATCCCTCATTGCCTGCATCCTTGAGAAAGGGGACGGCTCCCGGTGCGGGACGCGCCATCATGGACCCTGCACAGATGAGGCCAAGCCGGGGCCACGTCCAGGGACAGGAAGAAAGCAAGGCCAGAGGCTCTGCCCCTGGACCCCGCCAAAGGCTCGCCTTTGGAAACCACTTGTCCAGGTCATGCCGGTCCAGGGGCGGCTCGCCCCTGGCGGGTCTGGGCGGAGCCCAGCCTTACTTCACTCCGCCTCAGCGTCCGCCGCCAGCTCCTCCGGCGTGACCACCCGGTCCTCGATCCTCGCCAGCTCCAGGATGTAGTCCACGACCTTGTCCTCGAAGATCGGCCCGCGCAGCGTGTCCGACGCCTGCGGGTTCTTGCGGAAGAACTCCATCACCTGCGCCTCCTGCCCCGGGTAGCGCCCGGCCTCCTGGCGCATGGCGCGCACCATCTCGTCCGGCGCCACGGTGACGCCGGCGCTGCGCCCCGCCTCGGACAGCAGCAGCCCCAGCCGCACCCGCCGCTCGGCGATGCCGCGGTACTCGGCGCGCAGCACGTCGGGGTCCTTGCCCGCGTCCTCGTCGTCGCCGTGCCCGGCCTTCATGTCGGCCTCCACGCGCTCCCAGATCTGGCCGAACTCGGACTCCACCAGCGTCTGGGGCGCCGCGAACGAGGCACGCTCGGCCAGGGCGTCCAGCAGCTTGCGCTTGAGCCGCATCCGGCTGATCCCGTCGTACTCGCGCTGCATCTGCCCGGCGAGCACCTCGCGCAGCTTGTCCATGCCCTCGTCGAAGCCGAGCTTCTGCGCCAGCGCGTCGTCGAGCGGCGCGTCCACGCCCACCTTGATCGCCTTGCAGTCGATGTCGAACGTGGCGTCCTTGCCAGCGAGCGCCGCCTCCTGGTACTCGGCCGGGAAGGTCACGTTGATCACGCGGTGCTCGCCCGGCCGCATCCCCTCCATCTGCTCGGAGAAGCCGGGGATGAAGCCCGCGCCGCCGATCTCGACGGCCATGTCCTGCCCCGCGCCGCGGTCGAACGCCACGCCGTCCACCTTGCCCAGGAAATCGACGGTGAGCACGTCGCCGGCCTGCGCGCCGCGGTCCTCGGTCATCTCGACCAGCTCGCGCTGCCGCCTGGCGATCTCGCCCAGCGCCTTGTCGATCGACTCCGGCGTGGGCTCCGCGCGCAGCCGCTCCAGGCTCAGCTCCGCGAAGTCGGGCAGCGCGATCTCTGGCAGCAGCTCCATGTCCACGGTGAACTCGAGGTCGGCCGCCGCAGGCCCCGGCTCCAGCGTGCTCTTCAGCTCGATCCTCGGCTGGCCCACCGGGCGCAGGCCGCGCTCGGTCAGCACCTGGCGCGTGGCGTCGTCCACGCTCTGCTGCAGCACCTCGGCCATCACCTCGCGGCCGTAACGCTGCCGCACCACGCCGGTCGGCACCTTGCCGGGACGAAAGCCGGGCAGGCGCAGGGTGCGCGCCAGCTCGCCCAGCCGCGCCGCGCGCTTGCCCTCGATGTCGGAGGCCGGCACCACCACGGTATAGCCGCGGCGGAGGCCTTCGGAGAGCGTTTCGGTGACCTGCATCGACGGCGACTTTCCTCGTTGCGGCCCGGACGACGGCTGGTGCGGGCGGAGGGACTTGAACCCCCACGGCTTGCGCCACCAGAACCTAAATCTGGCGTGTCTGCCAATTCCACCACGCCCGCACGCACGCCCGAAGCCCTGGACAAGCCGCGGGTCCTAGCGCAGGGCGCACCCGCGGACAAGCGGGCGTGCGGGTCGGGCCTCGAAGCAAGGAAGGCCAGGGCTCTGCCCTGGACCCGCTGGGGGCAGCGCCCCCAGACCCGCATCCGGAAGGGGTACGATCGAGGAGGCAGAGCCCAACGCAGGGCGGGCGAGTCCAGGGCAGAGCCCTGGCCCAGCTTGCTGCCTCGCCGCACGCCCACGCACCTGCCCGGTCGCAGCGCGGGTGCCACCGCGCAGCAGCGTTTGCCCTTCCCGTGCTACGCGTCCAGCGTAGTCTTGGGATGTGCGGTTCAACTGGGACCCGGGAAAGGACGAGCGCAACCGTCGGGAGCATGGATTCGGCTTCGACTTCGCGGCGTTGGTCTTCGAGGCCGACACGATCGAGTGGCCTGATGACCGGCGGGACTGTGGAGAGGCTCGGGTGCGTGCCCTGGGGAGCGCGGAAGAGGTCTGGTTCTCCACGTGGTGTTCACCGACCGCGGGGACGTGCGACGGATCATCTCGGCAAGGTTGGCGGACAGAAAGGAACGGACGCTGTGGCACGGTCGCCGATGACGCTGGGGGAGATCAGGCGGAGCCGCCCGACCGTGGATCGCGCCAGGGTCGCCGACACGAGTGAGGCAGACATTCGCCGCCATCAGATCGAGGACGGCGAGGACCCCGACACCCCGCTGCCGCGCCTTCCGCCTCCGCCGGACGTGCGCTTGATCCGAACGCGGCTTCGCATGACGCAGGACGCCTTTGCTAGGGCGATTGGTGTTCCCGTGGCGACGGTCCGGAACTGGGAGCAGTCCCGAACCCGCATGGACCCGGCCGTCCGGTCGCTGATGCGGGTCCTGGAGCGTGAGCCGGACCTCGTGTTGCGGACGCTGGCGGAACCGTAGGCTTGCCGGATGGCACGGCCGCCTGATCGACGCGCGGCGTCACCGCAAGCCTGCGGATCGCCACCGGGGCTTCTCCCTTCCTACGAGACGGGCCAGCGCTCCCGCGACGTAGCGAACAGGTCGAGGAACGAGGCCTTGCTCGGGATGGAGCCTCAAGCCCGGGCGGCGTCGCGCGTCGCCGGCGCAAGGCAGGCCCATTCCAATTGATGCCAGCAAGCGCAGGCTCTGACCTGTGGAAGCAGGCAAGGCTAGGCTCTGCCCAGACCCGCCAGGGGCGAGCCGCCCCTGGACCGGCTTTTCTTAAGAAGTGAATTTCAAAGGCGAGCCTTTGGCGGGGTCCAAGGGCAGAGCCGCTGGCCTTGCTTCCCCTACCCGTAGCGCCTCACCGCCAGGTCCTCGTGCTCGATGTTCGGCCTGCGCTCCGAGACCAGGTCCGCGAGCAGCCGCCCCGACCCGCACGCCATGGTCCACCCCAGCGTGCCGTGCCCGGTGTTGGTGAACAGGTTCGCGTATTTCGTCCCCCCCACGATCGGCGTGCCGTCCGGCGTCATCGGCCGCAGCCCGGTCCAGAACTTCGCCTGGGACAGATCGCCGCCGCGGGGAAACAGGTCGCGCAGCGAGTGCTCCAGCGTGGCGCGGCGCGGCGCGCGCAGCTTGCGGCTGAAGCCGGCCAGCTCGGCGGTGCCGCCGACGCGGATGCGATCGCCGAGCCGGGTGATGCCGACCTTGTAGGTCTCGTCCATTACGGTGGAGACCGGCGCCGCGTCGGGATCGGTCACCGGCAGGGTCAGGGAGTAGCCCTTGACCGGGTAGATCGGCGCGTCGATGCCGAGCGCCCTGAGCAGGAACGGCGAGTAGCTGCCGAGCGCCACGACGTAGCAGTCCGCCTCGACCCGCTCGCCGGCGCCGTCGTCGCCGCGGGCGCGGCGGGGCAGGCCGGAGACGGCGCCGCCCGGGCTGGGCACGGCGTCGGCGGGGGCGAGGCGCATGGCGGTGATGCGGCCCGCCTCGTGCTCCAGGGCGCGCACCTCGACGCCGTGGCGGAAGGCGACGCCGAGGCCGCGCGCCATCGCCGCCAGCGCCTGGGTGAACTTGAAGGCGTCGCCGGTCTCGTCGTGCGGCAGGCGCAGCCCGCCGAGCACGCGGCCGGGCACCAGGGCGAGCGCGGGCTCGGCTGCCACGCATCCCGCCTCGTCGAGCACCTCGTAGGCGACTCCGCCCTCGTCGAGCACGCGAGTGTCGTCGCGGACGTGGTCGAGCTGCTTCTGCGTGCGGAAGAGCTGGAGCGTGCCCTGCTGGCGGCCGTCGTACTCGATGCCGGTCTCGTGGCGCAGGTCGTCGAGGCAGTCGCGGCTGTACTCCGCGAGCCGCACCATGCGCGCCTTGTTGGTGTGGTACGCGGCCTCGGTGCACTCGCGCAGCATCAGCGCCAGCCAGCGGTACAGCGCGGGGTCGGCGCCCGGCAGCAGCACAAACGGCCTATGACGCATCATCAGCCAGCGGATCGCCTTGATCGGCACGCCGGGACCGGCCCAGGGCGCGGAGTAGCCGGGCGAGACCTGCCCGGCGTTGGCAAAACTGGTCTCCAGGCCCGGCTCCGCCTGCCGGTCGTACACCGTGACCTCGTGCCCCGCCCTGGCGAGGTACCAGGCGGAGGCGACGCCAACCACGCCGCTGCCGAGCACCGCGACCCTCACGCGGCCGGCCCCGTCGGGCAGGCGACGGCCGCGGGGCGACGGCTCACGCGGGCGGGGTCCCCGAGGTGGGCCCCGAGGCAGGGTCGTGCGCGGTGGCGGCGGCGGATAGGCCCGCCTGCGCCAGCGCCGCGGGGGCGACGTCGTCCGGGCGCACCACGGCGCGGGCGGTGGCGCGGCCTGCCTGGGAGAGCTGGTCCACGTCGCGCACCGCGCCACGCGAGGCGCTGGTGGCCATCGCGGCGTAGGCGCGCAGCGCGGTGGACACCACGCGGCGGCGCCCCACCGGCTGCCAGGCGTCGCGGCCGCGCGCGTCCATGCGCGCCCGCCGCGCCGACATCTCGGCCGCGTCCACGACGACGCGCATGGAGCGGTTGGGAATGTCGATCTCGATGCGGTCGCCGTCCTCGACCAGGCCGATCGCGCCGCCCTCCGCCGCCTCGGGCGAGATGTGGCCGATCGACAGCCCCGAGCTGCCGCCGGAGAACCGCCCGTCGGTGACGAGCGCGCACACCTTTCCCAGCCCCTTCGACTTCAGGTAGCTCGTCGGGTACAGCATCTCCTGCATCCCAGGCCCGCCCTTCGGCCCCTCGTAGCGGATCACCACCACGTCGCCTGGCGCCACCCTGTTGCCGAGGATGCCGTCGACCGCAGCGTCCTGGCTCTCGAAGATCCGCGCGGTGCCGGCGAACACCAGGTTGGCCGCGTCCACGCCGGCGGTCTTCACGATCGCCCCGTCCTCGGCGATGTTGCCGTACAGCACCGCTAGCCCGCCGTCCCTGCTGAACGCGTGCGCGCTGTCGCGGATCACGCCGGCGCTGCGGTCCAGGTCGAGCGCGTCGTAGCGGCTCTCCTGGCTGAACGCCTGCGTGGTGCGCACCCCTCCCGGTGCCGCGCTGAACAGCTTGCGGGCCTCGGGCGCGGCGGTGGGCATGGCCACGTCCCACTTCGCCAGCGCGTGCCCCAGCGTCTGCGAATGCACGGTCGGCACGTCGCGGTGGATCAGCCCGGCGCGGTCCAGCTCGCCAAGCAGCGCCATGATGCCGCCGGCGCGGTGGATGTCCTCCATGTGCACGTTCGCCACCGACGGCGAGACCTTGCACAGGTTCGGCACGCGCCGGCTGAGGCGGTCGATGTCGCCCATCTCGAACGCGACCCCGCCCTCCTGGGCGGCGGCCAGCAGGTGCAGCACCGTGTTGGTCGAGCCGCCCATCGCGATGTCGAGCGACATGGCGTTCTCGAACGCCTCGAAGCCCGCGATGCTGCGCGGCAGGGCGGTGGCGTCGTCCTGCTCGTACCAGCGCCGCGCCAGGTCGACGATCAGCCAGCCCGCCTCCACGAACAGCCGCCTGCGGTCCGCGTGCGTCGCCAGAGTCGAGCCGTTGCCCGGAAGCGCCAGCCCGAGCGCCTCGGTCAGGCAGTTCATCGAGTTCGCCGTGAACATCCCCGAGCACGACCCGCAGGTCGGGCACGCCGATCGCTCCATCACCTCGGCGTCGGCGTCGCTGATCGTGGGGTCGGCGGCGGCCACCATCGCCGTGATCAGGTCTGCGCGCCGGGTGATGCCGGCCGTGGTGATCTTGCCGGCCTCCATCGGCCCGCCGGAGACGAACACGACGGGGATGTTGAGCCGCATCGCCGCCATCAGCATGCCGGGCGTGATCTTGTCGCAGTTCGAGATGCACACCAGCGCGTCGGCGCAGTGCGCCTCGACCATGTACTCGACCGCGTCGGCGATCAGCTCGCGCGACGGCAGGCTGTACAGCATCCCCTGGTGGCCCATCGCGATGCCGTCGTCGACGGCGATGGTGTTGAACTCCTTGGCCACGCCGCCAGCGGCCTCGATCTCGCGCGCCACGAGCTGGCCGAGGTCCTTGAGGTGGACGTGGCCGGGGACGAACTGCGTGAACGAGTTGGCGACAGCCACGATCGGCTTGTTGAAGTCGCCGTCGCCCATGCCGGTGGCGCGCCACAGGGCGCGGGCGCCGGCCATGTTGCGGCCGTGGGTGCTGGTGCGGGAACGATAGACGGGCATCGCTGGGGTCTCCTTGGCAGGAGACTACCGCCGCAGGCACGCGGAAGGCCAGGACAGAGCAGGAAGCAAGGCTGGGCTCGCCCTTTGGCAGGGTCCAGGGGCAGAGCCCCTGGCCTTGCTTGCTGTGGTCGGAGCTACAGGACGGCCTTTCCGGCCGTGATCGCCAGCACGACGAAGATCAGGAAGATCACGATGAAGATGAAGAACAGGATCTTCGCGACGCCCGCGGTCGCCGCCGAGATCCCGGTGAAGCCGAACACCCCCGCGATGATCGAGATGACGAAGAAGATGATGGCCCATTTCAGCATGGCGTCACTCCCGGCTGGCGTCACGACGTGACGCTCTGCCCCGCGATGATGTGCTGAGACATAGCGGATTGCAACCGCAGGTAATCACCACGCAATGCGCTTCGCTCACGTGCGGCGGCCGGGACGCGCGTCCCGGCCGGACAGTCAGCGCGGGGAGAGCACCATGATCATCTGGCGATTCTCCATGCGGGGCATCTGCTCCACCTTGGTCTTCTCGTCCATGTCGGTGCGGATGCGCTCCAGCACCTTCACGCCGAGGTCCTGGTGCGCCATCTCGCGGCCACGGAAACGCAGCGTGACCTTGACCTTGTCGCCCTCGTCGATGAACGAGTGCATCGCGCGCAGCTTCACCTGGTAGTCGTGGTCGTCGATGTTCGGACGGACCTTGACCTCCTTGATCTCGATGACGCGCTGCTTCTTCTTGGCCTCATTCTTCTTCTTCTGGGCCTCGTACTTGAACTTGCCGTAGTCGACCATCTTCACGACAGGCGGGTCGGCGTTCGGGCTGATCTCGAGCAGGTCGAGGCCCACGGCATAGGCGCGGAGCAGCGCGTCGCGCGCACCCATCACGCCCTGCATCTCGCCCTCCGCGTCGATCAGACGCACCTGGGGCACGCGGATATCCTCGTTCACGCGCGGCCCGTCGCGACTCGGGGCAGCCTGCATGGGTCCTCTGGCTATCGGAAGCTCCTCTGATCGTTGCACGCCAAGGTCGAACCAGCGTCCGACGGCGCAGTCTTGGCGCGCGCAAGCGTACCAATCAAGCACAGTCTGCACGCCAGGCGTTGACAACGGCTGAAAGAAGGGCGGGACGCGGCAAGGTTCAAGGCCCAGGCAGCCACGGGCCGCAGCGCAGGGCACGGCCTGCAAGGCAAGCAAGGCTGGGCTCTCCCTCCGCTGCCCCTTCCAACGGCCCAAGCGGGCCGTCGGAACCTTCGGGCAGCTCCGCCCCGACCCGCCAAGGGGAAAGCTCCTCCCCTGGACCGGCTTTCTTAAGTATTGGATTCCAAAGGCCTGCCTTTGGCGGAGTTTGAGGCAGAGCCTCAACCTTGCTTGCTTGCCTGGTCATTCCAAGGAGCCATTGGCACAAGAAGGTGTCGTGCTCACGGTCGCGTGCCAGCCGCGCGCAGCGTCGCGAGCAGGTCGTCGCGCCGGGGCAACTCGACGCCATCGAACCGGGCGACGCTGCGCACGCCCAGGCTGCTGGTGGCGAACAGGGCGTCGATCGGATGGCCGGGGCCGAGCGGCGCCTCCACGACGCCGCAGCGCTCCATCAGCAGGGCGCGCATGATCCCGGGCAGCGCGCCGTCGCGGACCGGCGGCGTCAGCAGCCGGCCGCCGGACAGGAGCACCAGGTTGGCCGCCGCGCACTCCGCGATGCGGCCCGCGGTGTTGAGCAGCACCCCCTCGTCGGCGCCGCGGGCGACGGCCTCCTCGCGGGCGAGCAGGGAGTCGCCGTAGTTCAGCGACTTGATCGCCGACAACGGGGAGAACTCGTTGCGGCGCGTCCCCTGCACCGTGACGGCGGCCAGCGCGTGGCCGGGCGGCGCGCCGGCGGCGGCGGTGACGAGCAGCGTGGGCGCGGGGTGCTCCGGGCGCGCGAGGCCGCGCGGCGCCGGGCCGCGGGTCAGGGTCAGGCGGGCGGAGCCGTCCCGCACCGCATTGGCGGCGCAGGTCGCGGCGACGGCCTGTGCGATCGCCGCGTCGGTGGCGGGCACCGGAAGGCCAAGCCGACCTGCGGCGTCGTGCAGGCGGCGAAGGTGGCGGGCGAGGTGCGCGGGCTGGCCGTCGCGGACGAGGATGGTCTCGAACACGCCGTCGGCAAGGGTGAAGCCGCGGTCGGCGGGGGACACCCGGGCGTCCGCCGCGGCCTGGAGCCGGCCATCGAGCCAGAGCACGCCACTCACGCGGACGACCGGCGGCGACCATGGCCAGGGACGCCTGGAAACTCTTCCCTAAACAAGTGGATTCCAAAGGCGAGCCTTTGGCGGAGTTTGAGGCGGAGCCTCAACCTTGCTCGCCTTGACCTTCGCCCCCGAAGACACCGAGCAGCGGCGCGACCTTGGTGAGCATCTCGTCGTACTCGCTGGCCGGGTCGGAGTCGCTGACCACCGCGCCGCCGGCCTGGGCGACGACCGCCTCCGGGGTGAGCACCAGGGTGCGGATCACGATCGAGCTGTCCATCGCCCCGTCGAAGCCGATCGCCACCACCGCGCCGCAGTACGGGCCGCGGCGCGAGGACTCCAGTTCGTCGATGACCTCCAGCGCGCGGATCTTGGGCGCGCCGGTGACGGAGCCGCCCGGGAAGGTGGCGCGCAGCAGGTCCACCGCGCCGAGCCCCTCGCGCAGCCGGCCGCGCACCACGGAGACCAGGTGGTGCACGCTGCTGAACGTCTCCACCTCCCACAAGGCGGGGACGGAGACGCTGCCGATGCGGCACACGCGGCCGAGGTCGTTGCGCATCAGGTCGACGATCATCAGGTTCTCGGCGCGGTCCTTCTCGCTGGCGGCGAGCTCACGGCGCAGGGCGGCGTCGGCCTCGGGGGTGGCGCCGCGCGGGCGGGTGCCCTTGATCGGGCGGGTCTCGACCCAGCCCTGGGCGTCGAGGTGCAGGAACCGCTCCGGCGAGGCGGAGGCGACGGCGAGGCGCGGGCCGCAGCGCAGGAAGGCGCCGAACGGGTTGGCGCTGGCGCGGCGCAGCGCCAGGTGGACGGCCTCGTCGGCACCGGCCAACGCGCCGGTGCGCGCGGCCCGGTGGCGCATGGTGACGTTGACCTCGAAGACGTCGCCGGCGCGGATCAGCGCCTGGGCCTCGCGCACGCGTGCCTCGTAGCCGGTACGGTCCAGCTCGGGCTCCCAGCCGGCGTGGGCCAGCAAGCAAGGCTGGGCTCTGCCCAGACCCGCCAGGGGGGAAGCCCCCCCTGGACCGGCTTCACTTAAGTAAGTGTTTCCAAAGGGCTCGCCCTTTGGCGGAGTTTGAGGCAGAGCCTCAACCTTGCTTGCTTTCCCCGGAGGCCACTCGCCGTCGAGGCGGCGCACGGCGGCGGCGGCACGGTCGGCGGCGCGGGCTGCGCGGCGGGCGGGGTCGGCTTCGGGGAAGCCCGACGACATCACCCAGGCGCGGCGCCCGGCGCGGTCGAAGCCCATGACCAGGTCGTAGAAGCCGACGTGCGCGTCGGGGATGCCGAGGTCGTCCGCGTGGCGGCAGGGCAGCCGCTCCAGCCAGCGCCCCAGCCCGTAGCCGAGCAGCCCGACCGCGCCGCCGCAGAACGGCAGCGGCCCTGCGCCGGCCGGCAGGCGGAAGCGGCGCAGCTCCGCCTCCAGCGCGGTGAACGGGTCGGCGCCCACGGCGACGCCGTCGACGCTCACCCCGTCCTCGGCGGCGTCCCCGCGCGAGGCCCGGCCCGGCGCAGGCGGACCGCCGGCGCCGCAGCGCAGGACGCGGAACGGCTCGACGCAGAGATAGCTGTAGCGGCTGCGCTCGCCGACCGGGCCGGCGCTGTCGAGGAACGCCAGGCCGTCGCTGCCCGCCCAGAGCGCGAACGCCTCGGCCGGCTCCCGCCAGGCGACCTCGCGGACCAGCAGCGCGACCTGGCTCCCGCCGGCGGGGGTACCGAGGCTCGTGCCGACATCGCCGCGCGGTGCCGCGAGCCGCATCCCCAGGCCGCCGGGAGTGCCGCCTTCCGCCGCGAGGGCCGCGGCAGTACCCCGTGAGTCGTCGCGCAACGGCCGGGTCGCGTCGTCCATGACTAGGCCGTGCGCGAAGTCGGGCGCGAAGCCGGGCGCGGCGGCGCGGGATGCGGCGCGGGCATGGTGCTCACACCCGCTCGCTGACCGCGATCGCCACCTTGCATCCCGTCTTGATGATCGCGCACAGCACCTTGTAGCCCGGCGTCAGCTCGGCCTCGTTCTCCAGGCCGATGTCGCGATGCTCCAGCTCCTCCTCGCGGAAGACGTCGATGGTGTCGCGCAGCGCGGCCTCGTCCTCGCCCAGAGTCTCGTGCTGCGCGGCGTAGTGCTCGTCGATCGCCTCCTCCACCGCCACGGTGCAGGCCATCGCCGCGCGCTCGCCCATCGCCGCGGTCGCCGCCCCCAGCGCCCAGCCTGCGACGTGCCACAGCGGCAGCAGCAGCGTCGGGCGCACCCTTCGCGTGACGATCAGCCCGGCAAAGGTGTCGAGGTGCACCTGCTCCTGGGCCTGCATGTGGCGCAGGATCTCCGCCTTGTCGCTGTTGCCGAGCACGGCGAGCTGGCCCTGGTAGATGCGCTTGGCGCCGTACTCGCCGGCGTGGTCCACGCGGATCATGCGCTCCAGCGCCTGGCGCGGCGTGAGGTCGCCGGGAAGGTAACGTCGCGCCCCGGCATCGTGGGAGCCCGGCAGGGCCGGCAAGGCGACAAGCTGCGTCCCCGACGAAGCGCCGCCCGAAGCAGGCGTGGTCGCGGAGGCTGGGGTCGCGGAGGCCGGAGTGCGGCGCCCGGCAGCCGCGTGGCCGACCATGGCGGCATCGTCCGCGGCGGAGTCCGGCACGCCGGCCGGGATGTTCAAGTCCAGCGGCTGGTCCATGGTCCCCGCTCCCGTTTCCACCACAGGGAGATGGCGAGGCCGGCTGCGAACACCAGGGCGTACAGCGCGCCGAACGCGGCCATCGACACCGGCAGCCCGGGGACCAGGAAGGTGGGGTCGTCGCACGGCTTGGACGGGCGGGCCGGCATGCTGGCGAGCAGTCGCGCGGCGCCGCCACCCGCCAGGCGCGGCGCGGCGCACTCCGGCAGCGGCGAGGGCCACCAGCCGAACTCCACGCCGACATGCAGGGCGCCGAGCCCGGCCGCAACCGCGAACGCGGCGGCGGCGAGCCACAGCACCGGGCGCGACCACCGGGGGCGCAGGAACATCGCCACCAGGCCGAGCAACGCCACGATGCGATACGGCCAGCGCTCCACCAGGCACAGCGCGCACGGCACCAGCCCCGCGAACCGCTCCGTGCCGAGCGCCACCGCGAGCGCCAGCGCGCCGCCGGTCAGGGTCACCAGCGCCAGCTCGAAGTCGCGAAGCTCTGCGCGTGTGGGCATGGGGGTGCTATGGGGCAGGAGACGCGCGCGAGCAAGGAAGCAAGGCCAGGGCTCTGCCCTGGACCCGCCAAAGGCCAAGGCCTCTGGACACCGATTTACTTAAGAAAGGGATTCCAAAGGCGAGCCTTTGGCGGAGTTTGAGGCAGAGCCTCAACCTTGCCTTCCCTCGCCAGGTACCCGACCCGACCGTGGCTTGCCGCGACTCTCCGGCGTCTGTACCATTGCGGCATCAAAGCGGGTCGGAGCACCACGATGAATCTGAGCGATCTCTGGGGCACCCTGCGCAATGCCCTCGGCCAGGTCACGGCCAAGCCCGCAAGCCCCGCGCCCAGGCCGGCCGCTCCCGCGCCGCCCCCTGCGCCCCGCCCCGCCGCACCGATCCCGCCGCGCCCTGCGCCGGCTCCCGTCCCAAGCAGCGGCCCGGCCGCCAGCAGTGGCGCCACGGCGGGCAGCGCGACGCTGGTGCGTGCGGTGCGCGCCGGCGGGCGCACGCTCGCGGCGGGCACCGTGGTCAAGGTCGTGGCCGTGCACGGCGGCGGCAGCGCCTACACCGTACAGGTGCCCGGCCTCGCCACGCCGAAGACGATCGAAGGCGGCGCGATCCGCGTCGGCTGACACCGGCAGCCAGAGTTGCCGACTTCCTGAATTTGCGCAGGTCCAGGGGCGCTGCCCCTGGCGGAGTCCAGAGGCAGAGCCTCTGGCCTTGCTTTCTTCCGCCTCAGTACACGTCGCGCTGGTACCGCCCCTGCCGCGCCAGCGCCACGATCCAGTCCTTGGCCTGCGCCTCGTCGAGCCCGCCCTGCGCCATGGCGATGCGCCGCAGGGCGCCGTCCACGTCCTTGGCCATGCGCGAGGCGTCGCCGCAGATGTAGAACGAGCCGCCGTCCTGCAGCCAGCGCCACAGATCCTCGCCCTGCTCGATCATGCGGTCCTGGACGTAGACCTTCTTCGCCTGGTCGCGCGACCAGGCGGTGTCGAGCCGCCCGAGCGTGCCGTCCGCGAGCCAGCCGCGCAGCTCGCCCTCGAACAGGAAGTCCGACGCCGCGTGCTGGTCGCCGAAGAACAGCCACGAGCGGCCCTTCAGGCCCAGCGCCGCGCGCTCCTGCAGGAAGGCGCGGAACGGCGCGATGCCGGTGCCGGGCCCGCACATGATCACCGGCCTGGTCGGATCGGCCGGCAACCGAAAGTGGCTGGTGGTGACGCTGACCGGGATCGGGCCGTGGTCGGCGGCGCGGTGGGCGAGGAACGCGCTGGCGATGCCCTGCCGCACCCGCCCGCGCCGCGTCGCCCGCACCACGCCGACGCACAGGTGCACCTGCCCCGGCGTGGCGCGCAGCGACGAGGCGATCGAGTACAGCCGCGGCTTGAGCGCCGGCAGCGACTTCGCGACGTCCACCGCCGACGGCCGCGCCGAGGAGAACGCGTCGAGCAGGTCGAGCAGGTCGGCGTCCACCGGCTCCACGTCCTCGCCGTCGGACAGGCGGCGCAACCGGGCCGCGTCCTGCGCGTGCGTCGCGCTCATCGCCAGCAGGTCGGTGGTGCGGTCCATCGGCCGGGCGATGTCGTACTGCGACGACAGCGCCTCGCGCAGGCTGCGCTCCTCGCCATCCGGGCAGGTCAGCCGCTCCTCGCCGCTGGCGCCCAGCGCGCCCAGCGTGGCCTCCACCAGCTCCGGGTCGTTCTGCGCCGCGATGCCGATCGAGTCCCCCGGCTCGTAGGCCAGCCCGCTGCCCGCGAGGTCGATCACCACGTGGCGCACGTCCTTGGCCGAGCCCTCCGCCGTAAGCCGCGTCGCCGACAGTACCCGCGCCGTGGTCAGCACCTTCGCAGCCGCCACCGGCGCCGCCACGGGAGTCACAACCGCAGCCGCTGGCGCCGCCGCCATCAGCTCCTTGATCTTGCGCTGCGTCGGCTTGGCGCCGGGCACGCACAGGCTGGTGGAGGACTCCTTGCCCTCCGCCAGCGCCTCCGCGTAGGTCTGGCACTGGTAGCCGCACTGCCCGCAGTCGAGCTGCGCCATTGCGGCCATCAGCGTGCGCCGCAGCGGCTTGCCGGCCGCCAGCGTCAGCCGCTCGTCCATCTCCAACGCCGGGTCGTGCCAGGGGAACTCCTCGTCCTCCTTCACCACCACGGCGCCGTCGAGCGCCATCGGCTGGCCCGCCGCGGCGGAGCCGTACAGCCCGGCAAGGAAGCCGTTCAGCCAAGCCCGCTGCGGCGCGGAGAACGGCGAGCTGTCGGGGATCAGCGGGATCGGGGCGGAGATCGCGTTCATCGGCTCAGATCCTCAAGGCAAGGGAAAGGAAGGCCAGGGCTCTGCCCTGGACCCGCCAGGGGCAGCGCCCCTGGACCGGCACACATGAAGGAAGGCACGTAATCACCGGCCTAAATCCCAGGTTTCCAAAGGCGAGCCTTTGGCGGGGTCCCCGCTTTCAAGCATGGGGGCAGAGCCCCTGGCCTTGCTTCACGGATGCGCCCCCGGATCGCTCTCCGACGCCACGTGGTCCCCCGTATCCGCCAGCGGCGGCCCGCCGCCCGCCAGCGCCGCCAGCGCCTCGTCGTCGCGCGCCCGCGTCCACTCCTGGAAGCTCTGCGTGCCCTCGCGCGTCGCCTGCCACGCCCGCAGCAGCCCGAGCACCACCGGCTGCACCTCGTCGGCCGCGATCTTCTCGCGGATCTTGCGCCCCACCGCCTGCTCCACGCCCGCGCCGCCGCCGAGGTGCAGGTCGTAGCCCTCTACCATGTCCTCGCCGCGCTCCACCTTGGAGCCGATCAGCCCGATGTCGCCGACGTAGTGCTGCGCGCACGAGTTGTGGCACCCGGTGATGTGGATGTTGACCGGCTGATCCACGGTGATCTCGCCATCCAGGAACTCGGCCATCGCCCCCGCATCCTGCTTGGTGTGCGCATTGGCGAACTTGCAGCCGGCAGCCCCGGTGCACGCCACCATGCCCGCGCGGATGTGCGAGGCGTCCACGTCCAGCCCCAGCGCCCGGATCGCCTCGATCGCCCCCGGCACCTGCGCCTCGGGGATGTCGCTGATCAGCAGGTTCTGCCACACGGTGAGCCGGATCGTGCCCGACCCGAACCGCTCCGCCACCGCCGCCAGCCCGCGCGCCTGGTCGCTGCTGATGCGCCCGATCGCGCACACCACGCCGACGTAGAACAGCCCCTCCTGCTTCTGCGGGTGCACGCCGAGATGCCCATGCCGGTCCTGCGTCCGCGGCGGCCGGATCGCCGCCTCCGGAATGCGGAACAGCGGCGTCTCCGCCCCGTTGGCCAGCGGCGGCATCGCGGTGCCGGTGAGCGGGGCAAGCTCCGCCTCCACGGCGTCCAGGAACTTCGGGATGCCCCAGTCGTCGAGCAGGTACTTCAGGCGCGACTTCGCACGGTCCACCCGGTTGCCGTGCCTGATCCACACTCGCAGCACCGCGTCGGCCACCCGCGTCGCGTCGTCCGGCCGCAGGATCACCCCCGTGGCGCGGGCGAAGTCGCGATGCCCCGTGATCCCGCCCAGCGCGAGGCGGTAGTAGATCCCGGGGTCGACGCCCTGCGCGGCAAGCTCGGGCCCCGCCTCGACCTCGACCGCGGTGAAGCCGACGTCGTTGGTGTCCTCCAGCGTCGGGATGCGCCCGCCGCCGTCGTAGGAGATGTTGAACTTGCGCGGCAGCCCGTAGAGCACGCGGTGGTTGAGGATGTGGTAGTGCATCGTCCGCGCGTGCTGCCGGCAGTCGAGCAGCTCCTGCGGGTCGATGCCGGCCGTCGCCGGCGCGGTGACGTTGCGGATGTTGTCCGCCCCCGACCCGCGCGCCGTCATGCCCAGCTCCTGCAGCCGCATCAGCAGCTTCGGGCCGTTCGCCGCGGGGATCTCGCGGAACTGGAGGTTGCAGCGCGTGGTGCAGTCCAGGTGCGGCGCGGCCAGCTCGTCGGCCATGTCCGCTAGGCCGCGAAGCTGGAAGCCGGCCAGGATGCCGCCCGGAATGCGCAGCCGGCACATGAAGAAATCCTGGGTCGGCCCGACATAGAACAGCCCGTGCCAGCGCGTGAGGAAGTTGTCGTCGCCCTTAGGAAACACGCCTTTCGCCGCGCGCGCCTCCAGCTCGTCCCAGCGGTCCAGCGGGTGGCGGGCGCGCTTGAGCTTCTCGATCGTCGACAGCTTGCCGCCGCGGGCGACCAGCTCGTCCTGGGCGACGCGCTGCAGGTCGGTGGGGTCCGTGGCCTCGGCCGCCGCCGCGCCGCCCGCAGGCGCCAGCGGCAGGCCGAGCGCGCCGCGGCGTGCCTCGACCCCGGCCATGAAGCCCTTGAGGTATTCCTGCTGCTCGCCGGAGAACGCCTCGCCGACCGGCCCGCCCCCGCCTTGGCCCTGACCCTGCGCCGGGCCGGGCGTGGCGATCCCGGTGTCGAACAGGCCCTGCGGCTCACCGAGGCTGGTGTCGGGCATCGTCGTCGCTCCGTTCTCGTTCAGGACGCGACGGCCAGCGGCGTCGCGACGCGCGGCTGGGCGGCGTCGTGCCCGTCCCGGCCGTAGCTGACGTACAGGGCGAGGCCGGTGAAGAGGAAGCCGCCCACCAGGTTGCCCAGCGTCACGGGGATCTCGTTCCACAGCAGGTACTGCGACACGCTCGCCGGGGCGCCGAGCATCAGGCCGAGCGGGAACAGCGCCATGTTGACCACGGCGTGCTCGAACCCCTGGGCGAAGAAGATCACGATCGGCAGCCAGCAGCCGATGATCTTGCCGGCCGACGTGCTCGCCGCCAGGCCCATGGTCACGCCGAGGCAGACCATCCAGTTGCACAGCATCGCCCTGACGAACACCGTGATCATGCCGGCGGCGCCGAGCGCCTCGTAGCCGGCCGTGCGCGACGCAGTTGCCGCGCGCAGCCTGTCGCCGATCGGGCCGCCGGTGTCGTGCCCGGCGCTGGTCAGCGCCACCCACATCAGCAGCGCCAGCAGCAGCGCGCCGAGGTAGTTGCCCACGAAGGTGATGACCCAGTTGCGCAGCATCTCGCCCACCGTGGCGCGCCCGGCGATGACCGCCATCGGTAGCAGCGCGAACGAGCCGGTGATCAGGTCGAGCCCGAGCACCACGATCATCGCGAAGCCCACCGGGAAGATCAGCGCGCCCACGATCGGCAGCCCGGTCTGCGCCAGCACGGTGAACGCCAGGGTGGTGGCCACGCCTAGGAACGCGCCGGCCAGGGCGGAGCGCACCAGGAGCTGGAGCGCGGGCAGCCGGGCGCGGACTGCCCCGGCCTCGATCATGCTGCCTACGATGCGGGCAGGCGTGATGGTCTCGTTCATCGTGGCTCCGGTTCCCGCTCGGGTGGGCGCGCAGCCGCCCGGCACGTCGGCGCCGGGCGGCGATCGTCTGCGCCCGCCGCGCAGCAACTCCCGTGCCAGGGAGGCCGCGTCGCGACGGCGGTGGGGTTCACGGGGCGGCGGCGCAGGCGTTCGCGGGGCGGCGGCGGCGGCGGCGGCGGCGCGCTGGCGTTCGCGGGGCGGCGGCGGCACGCTGCGGCCCGAGACCATGCGGGGGAGACGGCGATGGCGGGGACACGGGCATGAGCGGGCGGGTGGACGCGCGGCTGGCGGAACTGGGCATCGTGCTGCCGCAGCCGGTGGCGCCGGTGGCGAACTACGTGGCGTTCGTGGTCGCGGGCGGGCTGGTCACGCTGTCGGGGCAGTTGCCGATGGAGGGGGGCGCGGTGGCGGTGCGCGGGCGGCTCGGCGACGACGTCAGCGCGGAGGAGGGGACGCGGGCGGCGAGGCTGTGCCTGGTCAACCTGCTGGCGCAGGTGCGCGCGGCGTGCGGGGGCGACCTCGACCGGGTGGTGCGCGTGGTAAGGCTGGGGGGGTTCATCGCGGCGACGGCCGAGTTCACGGCGCATGCGCCGGTGATGAACGGGGCGTCGGACCTCGCGGTCGCGGTGTTCGGGGACGCGGGGCGGCACGCGAGGTCCACGGTGGGAGTGGCGTCGCTGCCGCTGGGGGCGGCGGTCGAGGTCGAGGGGGTGTTCGAGATCGCGGCGGGGTGAAGGAGCGCGGGGGCGAAGCTGGTCCGGGATTGCGCTCATCCTGCTTCGGCCAGCCAGTCCTCCGAGCGCAGACCCTCAACCCGGCTGAACTCGCCCAGGTTGCCAGTCACCACGATCAGGCCCCTGCTTCGGGCGTGACCAGCGATCATGAGGTCATAGGCCCCGATCGAGGCGCCGCGTCGTTCAAGGCCGGCCCGGATGTCTGCGGCATGGGCCGCGGCGGCGCTGTCGAAGGGCAGCACGCCCAGGCGCGCGGCAAAGCGTTCGACCGCGGTCCGGTTCTCCGCCGGCCTTGCCGACTTCTCGGCGCCGAAGAGCAGCTCGTACAGGACGACGTCCGAGATGCACAGGCCGGTCGCCTCCACATTGAAGCGCGCCCGCAGGCCGGCGGGTCGGTCACGCAGGACACGGATGCACAGGTTCGTGTCGAGCAGGTATCGGAGCATCAGAAGCCGTCGCGGTCCTGGGCCTCCAACTGCTGCCGGAGGCCGAGATCGATGCCCGGGGCATCGAAGAAGTCGTCCCACGCCAGGTCAGCCGGCGCGATGATGCGCCGTGGTCCGTCGTGCGTGACGACCACTTCGCGCACGCCATCCCCAAAGGCCACGGCGCGGGGCAGGCGGACCGCCTGCGATCGGTTGGACAGGAACAACGTCGTGCGAGTGGACATGGCAACCTCCATATTCAAGGTGGATATACTTGTTGCCGGCGGTGGAGCAAGCGGAGACGATGGTCCCATGACCGTCAGGCCGCCGACCTGCCCGCCTCGCCCTCCCGCCTCGATCATAGGCGAGGCCGAGAGGCTCGCGGCCTCGGACGGCACCAGCCTCAACCAGTTCGTCGCATCGGCAGTGGCGGAGAAGGTCGCCGCCTTGCGGACTGCACGCTATTTCAACGAGCGACAAGGTCGTACCGACTGTGGGGCGTGGTTATGATGCTGGAGTGGTAGGTGGAGATTACGAAACCGTCTGCGGCAAAGCGCTGGTCGCGAGACAGATAGTGAACACTTGACCTCTGCTACTTTTTCCTGCCTCATATGAGGCAGGAAAAAGTAGCAGGTATTTGTGGCAGTCATCGTGTGCAAGGAAGTTTGGGATGTGGACCAGCGCTTGCGAGCGCTTGGCCTCACAACTGAGCTTTTGGTCGAGGTTGTCAGAGCTATCGTTCAGGCTAAGGCTGGCTGCACTACGAATGATCCTCCTGCAGCCCCTTGCTGGCTTGGCTGGCAGATGGGTACACGCCGCGCCCGAGAGTTGCTTCGCCCACTGGGCTGGGAAAAGGACGACACGGACACTTGGTCTGTTGTCGTTAATCACGAACTAAGAATTCGAATTGTCGTGGTAAATTCAAACCCTGGAACTGGGATTGAACTCGGCAAACCGCTTAATGTTGCTAAGAAAGGGCCAAAGTCCACACAATCTGCTTATGAGAACAGGCAGACAGTCTTTGATATTGCCGGTTTTCTTGAGGATTATGAGCGTAGCGTTAGATCCGAAAGAGCAAGTAGGTACTCTACTTGGTGCTTATGCGCATTTATTGATGATGATATTGTTAGAGCAGAGCTGTCTAAACCTGAACAATACACTGGAGGATTTATTGCGACTTGGCATGAAAGAATTTTATTCCTTCCGGATGGTTCGCTTTTGCATAGCTTGTTTCTTTCCACGCCAATTGATCCTCTTGCCGACGGCGACGATGGCTTGAGTCCAGATTTCCCCATCGAAGTTCGACGGAAGTAAGTTCATGTTCAATCCTGATAGATTTAGCCTTGCTCGGCGGCGTGCTGGCAGGACGAAGAAGGATGTCGCCGAGGCGCTTGGCGTACATCAGCATACTATTTTGCGATATGAGGCAGGAGAAACTGAGCCTCCGCCAGAGGCTGTGGCACACATTTCAAGGGTACTCGGCTTTCCCGAGGCTTTTTTCTTTGGTCAAAGCCTGGATGAGCCACCCAAAGACAGTGCTAGTTTCCGGTCGATGTCCGACATGGCAGCGCGTGATCGTGACGCGGCGCTTGCAGCCGGTGCCCTCGCATTTAGCGTTGATGACTGGGTGCGAGAGCGCTTCGATCTCCCCAAGACTGACATCCTTGATCTCACTGGCGAAGAACCCGAAGCAGCAGCTCGGGCGCTTAGACAAGTTTGGAGCTTAGGTGAGAAGCCAATTAGAAATATGGTTCACTTACTAGAAGCAAAGGGAATACGGGTATTTTCTCTTGCAGAAAATACCCGGGCTGTTGACGCCTTTTCAATGTGGAGACAGAAGACACTGTCGCCCTATGTGTTCTTAAATACTTTGAAAAGCGCTGAACACAGTCGGATGGATGCAGCACATGAACTGGCGCATCTTGTTTTGCATAAACATGGTGGGCCAGGAGGAAGAGAGGCTGAGTTAGAAGCACAGCGTTTTGCGTCGTCGTTTTTAATGCCCCGCGCTGATATAATTGCAACTTTACCGAGAGTTTACAGTTTACAGCAGCTTATTAGTAGTAAAAATCGATGGGGTGTATCAGTTGCAGCTTTAAATTATCGTCTTCACAGATTAAATATTACTTCTGAATGGCAAAACAGAGATTTATGTATTCAGATATCTCAACTTGGTTATAGATACAAAGAGCCGGAGGGTACTGAGCGTGCTCGCGAGATGTCTGTTGTTTGGCCTAAAATTCTTGAGGCTTTGCGCAAGGAGAATATTAGCCAAAACTTCATTGCTGAGACTTTGTACTTACCTGCGGCTGAGCTGGAGAAGCTTTTGTTTATGCTTGCTCCAATGCTGAGCCTTGACGGCGGACGGCGTTCTCCGAGCCAACGATCTCGAGCCGATCTGACCGTAATCTCAGGCTGAAGTTTTCATGACCTAAATCATGCCGGTCCAGGGGCGGCTCGCCCCTGGCGGGTCCGGGCAGAGCCCGGCCTTGCTTCCTCCGCTACGACCCCATACGCCCCCGTTCGGCGTGGATGTCGTGCCGTGCCTGGCGGGCCATCCAGGTCTCAGCGTGCTCGCCGAGGAGGGCTTCGAGGCGGAGCGCGGTGTTGGGGGTGATGGCGCGGGTGCCGCGGGTCAGCTCGTGCAGGCGCTGGCGGGTGACGCCGAGGCGGGTGGCGGCGAGGCCGGGGGGCAGGTGGTGCTGGTCGAGGGCCTCGCGCAGGGTGAGGCCGGGGTGGGCGGGGGCCGGCGGGGGCGCCGGACGGGTGTCCTGCGGGGCAGGACACGGGGTGTCCTGCGGCGCGGGACGGATCGGGGGGTTTTCGGGGTCGATGTCCGGCGCGGCGAGACGGGGTGGGGCGCCGGGGGCGGGGCGGGGCGGCGAGGGGGCGTGGGCCGAGGCGGGCGGGGCGCGGTCGATGGTGGCCTCGACCATGGCGACGCAGCGGTCGGCGGCGGCGTCGGGGTGGCCGGCCGGCCCGGTCTCGCGCCAGTCGGGCCAGCGGAGCAGCAGGGACCGGAGCATTCGGGTGAGGCCGGAGTAGAGCCCGGGGCTGGCGAGGTCGGGGCGCAGGGCGTCCAGGCGCAGTCGAGCTGGAAGGACGCGACCTCGCCGAGGTAGTCCACCTCGGCGCGCACGGGCGGCGGTAGGCACGCGAGGTCGCGCATCAGGACGGTGTGAGCGTAGCGGTTGGTGTCGATGCAGACCAGGATGCGCGCGGCGGTGGCGACCAGGGCTGCGCGCGGCGGCGTGGGGTCGTCGGGTTCGTGGCAGCCGGTGGCCTCCAGCAGCGCGTGGGCGTGGGCGTTGCAGATGACGGTGAGCAGGCGGTGGGTGGTGGCGAAGTGGGGCTCGAGCGAGCCGCTGGCCAGGCCGGTGCCCTCCATGATGCGCGCGCGGGTGGCGTGGGCGAAGCCGACCTCGGCGATGTTGCGGGTGGCCGTGGCGAGGATGCGCGCGCGGTTGGCGCGGGCCTTGATGGTGTTGGCGTGCATGGGCTGGCCTCCCGGCTGGGGAGGGGATTTCTGGCCGGCGCGGAGGCGTTTGGGCAAGCGCGGCCTGGTGCCGCTACCCCGCCCGCGCCAGCGTCTCCAGCCCCGCCCGGCTGTCCTGCCACATCGCGTGCGCGGTGCGGCAGATCGCGAGCCAGCACTGCGTCGACACCCCCTGCGCGTCGTCGTACGGCGCGAGCCGGTCGATGTGGCCGCACATCAGGCCGGGCGCCTTCCACTCCACCGTGCCCGGCAGGTGGGCGTCGTCGGCGGCGACCACGTAGAGCAGCGTGTTGTTCGCGGCGTAGGAGCGCAGCGCGCGCCACACCGGCACCACCTCCGCCATCGCGAGCGGGGTGTTGCGCTTGAGCACGAACACCTTCTCCGCCGCCGCGAGGTCCTGCAGGAACAGGCGGAGCTGGAAGCGCAGCCTCTGGTGGGCGCGGGGCAGGACCATGTCGGCCTCCACCTCGCCCTCGTGCTGGAAGGTGTGGTAGCGCAGCTCGTAGCTGGTCTGCTCGATGATGTACTCGCGCTGGCCTTCCGGCTCGGCGCCGAACGCGCAGGCGAGGTTCTCCGCGAGCGTCAGCCCCTCGAACTCCGTGTCCAGGCCGCGCAGCAGGTGGGTCAGGTGGGTGGCCGAGAACCGCAGCAGGTTGAGCGGCTCCGCTCCGAAGCGGCGCTGCACGATGCCGAACTCGCAGTTGTCGCCCAGGCTCTGGAACCGCCCCATCAGCGCCTCCGCCGGCAGCGGGTCGCGCTCCGCCGGCGTGTGCGGCGGCGCCACCCGGTCCGAGCCGTACAGCCGCACGCTGCGCAGCAGCACGGAGAGCAGGCGCGAGTCGCTGCCGCCGTTCAGCTCCGACGCCCTGACGCGGTCGTAGTGCGCGATCGTCAGCGAGAGCCGCCCGCCCGCCACCAGCCGCCGCGGCACGCTGAGCGAGATCTCCGTCGGGCGGTGCACCCGGTGGCTGGCGAGCAGGTGCCCGTCGCTCCACACCGTGACCTGCTGCAGCCGCGCGACCGGGTCGATCTTCAGCACCACGACGTAGGCCGGGTGGTCCTCGGCGACGTCGAGCGTCAGCGTGCTGAAGTTGTCGACCGCCCAGACGTAGTCCGGCTCCGGATGCGACCAGCCGACGCCGAGGGCAGGCAGCCCCGACCCGCCCGCGCGGACCTCAAGCTCGTTCAGCAACGCCAGCGCCATCGACGCCCCCCTCCCCTCGGCCGGCAGCCGGCTCCGCCCCCGCATGGTACGGGTGCCAGGCCTTCCCGGACGCAACCTGAGTCATCCGGCACGACGGAGTGTCACAGGAATGTTTGAACAATTGCCGAACGGCGGCGCGGGTCCGGGTCAACGGTCGGGCGTTCATGCAGAGTGAGGCAAGGGCCGGTGGATGGCGCAGGCGCGGCTTGCGGGCCTGAAGATTGCACTCATACGCCCGGTTTGATCGTCTGACTCTTGGGATTCCCAAGCCGGCGCTGACGTGATTCGGTGTGCTCTGCACCAGATGTGTGGGGGTCAGCATGGCAGCACCGATCAGGATCACCCGGGAGGAC
>JAABUY010000650.1_pt1 | contig 57475 bp, 60 predicted proteins | sample 5560271 | NCBI WGS metagenome assembly JAABUY01 (sample SAMN10711886, study PRJNA513374) | rock metagenome | isolation source: Antarctica rocks | place: Antarctica: Victoria Land, University Valley | reverse complement strand
CTACTCATCATTCTACTCATCATTCTACTCACCATTCTATCTACTCGTCTATCTACATGTTCAGCTATCAACTCAGCTATCGACTTGATCATCTACTCATCATTCTACTCGCTTCAAAACATGCTTCATGCGACACGTTCAAATAAGCGTTCTACGCTTCATGATCTACTTCATAGTATGCTTCATACATGCTTCATAGCACATGCTAATTAGCTCAATAGAAAGTATTCTTCATAACTTGATATCAAACGCTTTATCAAATTCTCTATCAAACGCTCTATTAAACGCTCTATCAAACGTTCTATTAAACGCTCTATCAAACGCTTTATCAAACGCTTTATCGAATTCTCTATTGAATTCTCTATTGAATTTTCTATCAAACTTTCGACCAAACTCTCGATCAAACGCTTTATCAAACTTTCTATCAAATTTTCTATCGAGCTTTCTACTGAGCTTTCTATCGAGCTTTCTATCGAGCTTTCTACTGAGCTTTCTACTGAGCTTTCTATCGAGCTTTCTATCAAATGCTCTATCAAACGCTCTATCAAATTTTCTATCGAACTCTCTATTAAACGCTCTATCGAAACAACTTAGCGCGCTTTCTCGATCATCAAAAAGAACTAGACTGACCGCCGGGCCGGGTTTTCATACCTACATTCTGACCCGGCCCGAGTACTCGGGTCGAACCTTCTGACCCGGCCCGAATACTCGGGTCGAACCTCATGACCCGACTCGGTATCGACCTCGAGCCGGGTCAGAACTCGCTGACCCGACCCGACCCGCCAAGCAATCGAATATGACGTCAAGAGGGCTAAATATAGAAATTTTTCCGGTTTTTCGCCTTTGCATTACCTTTTTGCATTACCTTTTTGGTAGGAAGCCATAAAGGGGAACATGAAGGGGAACATGAAGGGGAACATGGAGGCCGTTTGGTAGGAAGCTTTGGTAGGGGGCTATGGTAGAGAGCTATGGTAGGGAGCCATGACGGGGAACTATGGAGGCTGTTTGGTAGGGAGCCATGAAGGGGAGCCATGAAGGGGAGCTATGGTAGGGAAACATGAAGGCTATTTGGTAGGGAGCCATGGTAGGGAGCCATAATAGGGAGCCATAATAGGATATCTACCTACCTACCTTCATGTCTTGGCGGGCCGGGTCGGGAATTCCGGGTCGATACTCGATTCCAACCCTCTGACCCGGCCCGAATACTCGGGCCGAACATCTCGACCCGACTCGAATACTCGAGCCAAGAATCCTGACCCGGCCCGACGCGGCCAGTCTAAAAAGAAGGTTCGAATCAAATCTTCATCACACAACACGATACAAGTTCAACTAAGTTCAGTCGATGATATGATCATGAAATATCTGACGACGAGAGCAAAAAATCGAAGCTAGCATATTCTTGATCGCGCTGTTCGACTACTCGAATTATCGCACGCAGTCGACTCGATGATGCGACGACGCAACTTATCGATCTCACAGAATTTTATTGATACTTAAATTAAGCGCATCAGATAGAGCATATGTGAAAGTACTATCGCAAGTTCACATACATTATGATTTACATGTTGTGCATTGATGATCGCGTCGCAAACAAGAATGTTGTGACTTGCAAAAGTTAACGAGGCAAGTTGTGCGAGCTGTCACCAAATTAACGCAGATCAACCTATCTTACAGGGGTTTGCACTCAGACGTGCCGCCCGTATGCTGCGAAGTCAGCAGGGCGCTAACCCGAAGGGGCTTAGCGACGTTGGCACGTCTGAGAACTGAGGCAACCCTTCACCATGTAAAGGAAGCTCCAAAAGCACCTGGCCGTCGATGATGCTATCCAAATACTCGTTGAGGGTGTCCTCGCTCGAACGATTTAGCCTGGTCATAGCAATTTCCTCCTGCAATAGTCTATCCTCCATTTCACATAGCTCCTCCTCATCGACTTCAACGCCCTGTGTATAGCGGAGTCTCTTCTTCAGCTCACGCACGGGTTCAGATGACTCTGCTGACGAGAAGCTCCTTTGGCCATCTGCCGGTGACTGCGTAGGCATTGCACGGTATTTCGTCTTCCGGGTACGATTACCTGCCGATAGTTGTTAGCAACAGTCTGATTGGCTGGCCTACCACCTCGTTGCAGAGGCACTGAGCTATGGGGGGTGTCAAAATGCCTGTAGCTGAAGCAGCTGAAGCAGCTGAAGGTGACAGCGAGGTGGCGACAGCGAGGTAATCCTCCAATAAATGGCCCTTGTATGCTTATATAATATAAAGCGTTGTTTAAAACAATAAAAAGCCGCTAGGATGTTTGAAACACGCTTTTTGTAGAAAAAACGGTTTTATTCGTACCCTACTCACAGGTGACGTCCGAAGCATCGAAGAAATGCATGACAAAACCTAACGATGAAGATGAGGCTAAATTTGAACCGCATCACTATGACTGGTACATAACCTCTGGAGACTTGAATAATTCGATGGGCAGAACAGCGTTTGATTTAATTTGATTTGATTTGAATTGATGAGATTGAGATTGAGATTGAGATTGAGATTGAGATTTCAGACGTGCAGGTATCTAAAATATCCAGACCAGAACCAGTTGCTCATGACATTATCCAACGCCAGCGATGCGTATCTTACATTGATCATCACCGAGGCTGCTCCTTGACCTCTTCATCACGATCTCTTACATCCGGAAGCGAGGTATCTTGCGCTGTTTGTTTTGTCAGTAGCTCTCTGCTTCTTCTTGACTCAAGCAGCTTACCTGTCCATAGTCGATCGTATAGCCCTCCTTTCTCGAGCAGTCGAGTATGTGTGCCACTTTCTGCTACCCTCCCGTCTTGTAGCACGATAATCTTGTCGCTATCAAAGATAGTACGCAATCTATGTGCCACAAAGACACTTGTTCTGGACTTCTCTTTGAGGATACTATTGATCTCTTGCAACAGCGTTGTCTCGGTGTGCGTATCGAGAGCCGAAGTGGCCTCATCGAAAAAAAGCAACGGCGGGTCCTTTAGTATCAGCCTCGACACAGCCATTCGCTGTTTCTCCCCACCCGATATCATCATGCCTCTTTCTCCAACCATGGTCTCATACCCAGCAGGGAGAGCATTGACGATATCGTGGATCCTTGCCTTCCTAGCAGCGTTTCTCACTTCTTCCGACGAAGCTTTCATGTTCCCGTACCGGATGTTATGCTCGATCGTATTGTTGAAGAGCGGCGTGTCCTGTGGAACAACACCGATAGCTTCGCGTAAGCTCTGTAAGCTGACGTCTCGGATGTCCTGGTTATCAATCAAGATTCGCCCCTCTTGCACGTCGTAGAACCGGAAAAGTAAGCGAAGGATGGTAGATTTGCCACATCCACTTGGCCCCACAATAGCGACTTTTTGTCCTGCAGGAATAACCAGACTTAGATGCCGCAGGATAGGTCGGTCTGGATGATAACCAAATGTGACATTCTCGAATTTGATTTCCCCACCTTCCGTCAGCCGTAATGGGGTGGGCTTGGCAGGTTCTTTGACGGCAATGTTGACTTTCTGGAGATTGAACAGCGTCTCCATGTCTAACAGAGACTGCCTCAGCTCTCGATAAACAGATCCGAGGAAGTTTAACGGAACAGAGAGCTGAAAAACCAGCTGGTTAACCATGACTAAATCGCCTACGGTGAGGGTACCATTCGCAACGCCATCGGCAGCTAAATACATCATTGCTCCCAGCGCACTGGAGAAAATAACGTTCTGGCCTGAATTGAGAAAAGCAAGGGACGTGGTAACTTTAATTGAGGCACTTTCGTAGGCCCTCAAGGCCGAGTCATATCTCCCGACCTCAAACTTCTCGTTGTTAAAGTGCTTCACAGCTTCAAAGTTGATGAGAGAGTCCACGGCTACTGTTGCAGCTTGATTGTCTGCAGCATTGGCTTGTTTTCGAAATTTAGTCCGCCATGATGTGGTAAGAATTGTAAAGGCAGTGTAGCCAACCATAGTCACGGCGGTAATAGCGGCGAACTTAGGACCATATTGGTAGGTCTGATGCAGTCAGTGCTAGCCGACGTTCTGTATACCTTCGTGCTTACTAGAATCCCGCACACCATTGTGATCTCCAGAGCCGTAGGTAGAATATGGAATACCATCGACGTCAGGAGGAAGCTTATACCTTTAGTTCCCCGATCGATTGCTCTCGTGAGGCCTCCTGTCTGCCGCGACAGGTGGAAATTCAGATCCAGTCTGAGTAGATGGTCGAAAACGTTGCACGCAACTCGACGGATGGCCTTTTGCGCTACACTTGCAAAGATCGCATTCCGGATCTCTTGGAATATAACTGCTCCGATTCGCGTAGCCCCATCTGTTGGACGAAGTTATAAGTGCGTTACCAATTAGACAATTCTTCCGTACATGCCACTATCATTGCGCCACCGACTGTCCATGCAGTGCCCCCAAGCGCCGTAAGGTCGACATTCATAGAATCGACAATACTTTTGAAATAGAAAGGGACTTGCACATTCAGGATCTGTCTTGATTTAAGCTTCGGTATTTGCTAGTGACTATGTATCTGGAAAACACCTTTGAACCAACAAGGAGAACCAGAGCTGTCCCAACTCTGATCTTCGCACCTAGATCATCCTATACCTGCCGTCAGGCAATCCCGTCAAAGCCTTGCTGCACGCATGGCTTACCTTCGGCCATAGATATCTTGACATTTCCTTCATAATTGCCCAATCCGCTTTTCTTTGCTCTTTATTTGAGACAGTCTGCTCTGATAGCAGGGGATCTGTCTTCAGCCCTGTGTGCGATCTCGCATCTGATGGTCTTAGCACCGCCTCCGGCATGACGTTCTCCAGAGAGTCAGCTTTTAAAAGTATCTGAGCTTCCGCCTTCTGGTCTGCAGGCAGTTGCTTTTGCCATATTCTGGCAGTATTTGTAAATTGTCGAGGTATCTGTCGATTTAGCGCTTGTTGCTTGAGAGGAAATATCGATACTGGATGGGGGCGAATGTATGTCCGACTATGCAATCTGGGCAAAAGCCCAAGCCGCACCATGTTGCGCCTGATGCGCTGGATGTGATGTCTTTACCTGTCACAAGTAGTCATCATTATATTCAGTTGTATTATAGTCCCAAGTCGCATCTGGAAATATAAAGCGCGCTTAACAAATTGAACCACCGACATGAGATACTTGAGTGCTTCGATATGGTAGTGGTGGAGGTCGGCTTTATCAAATAATAAGCCCGATGCTAGCCCTAAACAGGGATAGTTTGTTTTCCAAATATTTGGCCGTGACAAGGCTCACCTTCCCCAAAATGCGGACAGATTGAGGCCTCAGCAGCTATGCGCCACATATTGAACGGCGCTGCCATATGGAGATCGAGCTGCTCCAAAAAGGTCCGCCTTAGGAACCAGCCCTCAGTATCTGGACGGCGAGGCTTGCAGATCTCTACAGCGCCTTCCAGCAACCTTGATATTCTCACGTCTGAACCTACTTCCATTTCAAGTGCGGAGATCCAAGGTACGTAAATTCGCAATTTATCCTAATTTATATGCTCATGGTATTGATAGATGCCAGATTTGAGGTTCTTGGCTCGTCCTTTCCTGTTCTCTCGATTTCCTTGTCCGCATCACAACCGTTGTACACTCGACGCGGTACTCTGATCAGCGTCGGAGGGAAGGCAGAGAATGTGAGCTTACAGCTATATGTTCGTAAATCCTGCTTTTATGTTCTAATGTCTTAAAGGCAGTCTCGACCCTTTCATTACTGGCACCATTCCGCCGACTCGTCCTTGGGATCCCATTTCTCTATCAGAAAATATCTTCTACAAGTCCGATGACAGCGCTCATAGCTACTAAATCGACTATAAGCTCTCTGGCCGTCATTAGAATGGACGGCTCGACTGATTGGATGCTCGTGAAGCGGGTACTCCTTGCTTGGACGGGACAAACTCTTTCGGTGAAGCCTACTATCAATCAAAAAATGGTATGCAACCACATCTCGACTTCTTTGTCGCAGTTGCTGACCAGTGAAGAGCCTCGCATACTTGGGTAATTCCGAGGTGACCGGCAGGGGATTGCTTGCTCTTGCAGGCCGCGGCTCTATCTTCCAGGTCACTCTCGGGGTGGGGGAACACTATATCGCTCACCCAGGGTACGATGTTTAATCCGCCTTGAAATTCCCTCACTAAAGTATGTTTCAGTAATGTTGTAGCGTACTCCATCAACTCTTCTCCACCTTCTCCCTATCGGCTGAAATCCTCATCCTTGCGGTTACAAGTGCCTGATATTAATTTCTCTGGCATACTACCCGATACAAAGTTCTTCAGAGTCATGCGAGAGTCTGAAACCTGGCGAGCGATTTCTAACGTTTTCTTCACCCTACGCACGTGGTCAAGAAGGACTATCTGGGGTGACAGAGTAGGTGTGGCCCTTGACAGTCGTTTATAGTACACTGACCTACCACAGCTATTCCTGCAATTTCACGGACCGATCACAATTCTCCTGCAGACACGAGCAGGAAGAGTAAGCGACATACTCACAGTACGAGACATCAATGAGATTGCCGATGCGCCAGCTGGAGCTCTGCAGTCAGCTCTTACCTCACTGAGAGATGAGGACAAACGCGACAGTTCAGATCAGGAGGCCGCTAAAATACCAGTAACGAACAAGCCTCCCAAAATGAGTCTTGCCAGTGTAGGGCCGGATGGGAAGGTCAATTTTGAGCCAGCCCACAAGTCCTTACCTACAGCGAGGTGATCCTACTCTAAGAGATCCATCCAAGTCTTTACATACTGTATTTATACCATGTATTTGTATGCCCAAAAGCTTCTTCATTCCCTCTGTAGCCAGTAGTGTGAGATGGGACAAACAAGAAATACTGTAGATAGTCAACTATCATGTTGTATCATACCTAGGAGTGTCATGTTCGAACTACCAGCCTGCAAGGCAGGGAGGTCGGCCACGATTTCCGTATATGTAATCCCACCGTTGCCGTGACGACGCTTAGTGTAAACACCATATCACTATCAGTCTCAAGGATTGAGGCTTGGCGACAAAGAACGACCTGACGTACTACAGGAGGACATCGAAAGAGCACAAGTGATGGGTATACGGGTCGTTGCTAGAATACGACCGCAGCAAAGGCACGAGTTAGACAAAGATGTAATCGTCTCCGCGGCGAGCGACGACACTGCCGCGCACCCAACTGTTGTCAAGGTACCAAATCCAAAGAACGAAAGCGAAGATTTTTCTTTCCAATTCAGCAGCGTGTATGATGGGGACTCTAATCAACAGGAAATATTTGACAATGAAGGTTAGCTAACCACAAAACATGAAGGATCTTCTGACTAAATCACTGCAGTTGCGCCCACCGTCAAACACCTGTTCAATGGATTCGATGTAACCATATTCGCTTACGGCTCCACTGGGACTGGAAAGACACACACTATGCGGGGTGGTAAGACGCTGCAAGAGCGCGGCGTCATTCCACGGTTGTTGTCTGGAATATATCGCCGAAGTAGGAAACTAGACAAAGATTCAGCAGGGCAAACGAAAGTAGAGATCGGTTTATCCTATTACGAGATTTACAATGACAAAGTGTTCGACTTATTCGAGGCGCCTGAGAAACGTACAATGGCTGGTTTGCCAATACGAGATAATGCAGGCAAAACCGTAGTCGTAGGTTTGACGGAAAGGCCTTGCGAGAGCTTGAAAGAATTTGAAAAACTGTACGATCAGGCAAACATTAATCGATCGACGAGCGCGACAAAGGTAAGGACACAAGAGTCCTGGCTTTAAGTTGTGCTAATTCGGAAATATAGCTTAACGCAAGCTCATCTCGCTCTCATGCAATACTCTGCATCAGAATTGCAGTCACCACAGGCGAGGAGATTCGAGTTAGCACGGCTTCTGCAATTGACCTAGCAGGCTCAGAGGATAACCGGAGAACGGACAATGGAAAAGAAAGGCTAGTAGAATCATCCAGCATCAATAAAAGCCTCTTCGTTCTTGCAAAGTGCGTCGAGGCTATCAGTCAGCAGCAAGCGCGGGTCCCCTACCGCGAATCTAAGATGACCCGTATTCTTTCTCTAGGTCAGAACAATGGGATGACGGTCATGATCCTCAACTTGGCTCCTGTCAGGTCATTCCACTTGGACACATTGAGCTCTCTGAACTTTGCGAACCGAACGAAAAAGATCGAAGTCCGGGAGATTGAGAACGAACCAACCTTCAAAGAATGCCACCGAGCTGTACCAACTTTTACCGGGACTTCAATAAAGAGACAGCCTCTGAGACCTCTGGCTACTGCTGTTCACAATGCTGCAATACATGCCCCAAATCTAATCTCTAAGCGAGGCGACACCAAACCAGCAAAGACCTTTTCTGTATATTCGGATAGAGCACGGCAGTCCAACGATGCAGCTCGTCCAATACGTACAGAGCCGCCACATCGCTCCTCACCTCTCAAGCGTCCATCAGGGTCCTTCTCTTCTCACGCCTCCCGTCCCCCAAAACGAAGGAGTCCCGATCGGATGATATCCAGGCCCGAGCCCGCCATGTCAAAGGAAGCTCTCGAAAACATGATCGAGAGAAAGGTCACAGACATACTTGCCACACGTGCCCTAGATCAACCATCCATCGCCCCGGTCCCGGAAATCAGTGAAGAGGTCCAAAAACGTCTGGAGCTTCTGGAGCAGAGGATCGAAGGAAAGGATGATGGGAGAGAGCAAGGGCTTACGTTCCTGCTTATGGCGAAACAGCACGCCGTGAGAGGCGAGGACTCGAGTGCGTTAAGGATGTATGCTTTGGCTAGAGAGTACTTCCCCAACAATGCGAAACTTGATAGTAAGATTAAGCGGTTACGTGAGAAGCTGAAAGCAAAGAAGGACTTGGATGTGCAAAAGATGCAATTAGAGGATGGAAGACAAGCAAAAACGGATGAGTCACACCCTCAACCTGTTGAAAAAGAGCATCCCCAGAGGACAAGCCAACGCCTAACATCGGACGACGACGACTACTACGATGCCCCCCAACCAATCAGCGACGCCGACGACTACGAGTCTTCAGACGGCTTTCGCTACTCTAAGCCCAAGAAAGCTCCCAAATCCAAATTCGCCGTCCACGTGTCCCCCAAATCGCTAGAAGAAGAGTCTACTCGCACTCCAAGGACCAAACGGCTGCTTGACATTGTAAACACACGAGATGTAGCGCAGATTCGGCTACTCAAGGGAGTAGGGGCTAAGAAAGCAGAAGCGATTCTCGAAGCCCTATGTGCAGATGAGGATGATGGAGGGTGTGACAGGGAGATAAGGAGTCTAGGGCAGCTAGGACGGCTAAAGGGGGTGGGGGTCAGGACGGTGGAGAATATGAGGGCTGGGTTAGAAGTTGGCATTTGAGCGTTAATTGACCTACAGTGGTGCTTAGAGGGTGTACGGTGATTTCAGTTTACTAGGTAGTCATGGCTGGAATTCGGGACCATTGGCATAGCGTAGAGTTTTCGTATGGAAGGATCAGGGTTTTGTTTTACACGGCGGAAGAATAGATCTTACGAACTGAAGGGCTGACTTGGGACTAACTGCCCAGTTTTAGGGGGGGGGAATGGATAGCATGGTTAACCTATTAGCCATGTTTTTGTTCCTCTAAAGATTTCCGGAACGTGTGGTTCACCCAAAGGCTCGAGCAAATATTGATGATCTTGTTCCTTTTCCCCTCCTGATACTGCCGACAAGTGACGCCCCGACCTCGTGAAAAACTGTGCTTTCGTCCCCCTATCATGCGAAGCTACTGTAGCTCTAGCTTTATATACTTTACCGGCCTCTCCATTTCAAAAAGATGATATAAGTATGAGATCAATCTTTTTCAAGGACGGGAGTGGCGGATCCTTGTACTTGTTCCATTTGACAAGGTCTATCTGCCGTATTCAATTTTGTTTTTGTTTTTGTTTTTGCCATGGAATTCAGGGATTTAAAATCACATCGGCGTTTGATTGGTATTTATTTAGGATAATAATGCTTTGGTGCAACCCCTTTCTCTTGCGTGTTCACTTCTCCGTCGGTCAGGTGATATTACGAGTATGAACACAATGTGTGAAATAGTCTAATGGGGCTTTGTTGAACTCGGAAGTCTTCTTCTCACTGTCTGGTTCTAGTAGGGCCAAGTTTGCCTACAGCCTATACTGTACAATAGGACTTCTTCACTCTGTCTTGGTATCAAAGGGGTCGAGTTCGCTGCATCTGTATTTCCTTCACTGGAAACAATTGCTGGAGCTGCTTATCCAGCTCACCAGGCGTAAATGGAGCCGTAATTTACAGTCACTCCTCTATGCTTTTCCATTCAACAAAAACCTTACACCAGAGCCTTCCAGCGCTATGCCTCGACACAAGTCACTCCAACGCCGTCCCTTGCAAAGCCCGCAAACTTTCACTTCGCCACTGCAGCACTGTAGTTACACTCATTCAGTCTTCTCTTCCCATTTATTCTAGAAAGGAGTAGAACATACCTCAGTACCGATGTACGGAAAAAGCTTCCCTTGGTCCGCTCAATGACCTGCTGGTATACCGAGTTTGCAGGATGGTTCATCAACACCGTTCCCTCCTTATAATCAAGTTTACCGTCCATTCTCGTGTCCCGGATTAAGTTGACGATCCACTTCTCGCCCTCGTCTTGGTTCAGGCCTAGGCGTGCTGATAGATCCCTGGATAATTTTTAGTAGCAGGTTCCTAGCCTATAAATGCAGGATGGGAAAGGGAAAGGGAAACACGCACTTAATATCGATCCTCTCGTGAATCTTACAGTAACTTTCCGAAATCAAATGTCTTGCCGCCTCCACAAACGCATCCGCCGCCGCTGATAGGAAGAAGTCCCCTTTTAGTATTTCCTCTGCTTCACCCAACTTCCTCTGTGCCTCCTCGAAATCGAAATCGATGTACAGTGCCTTTACAAAATCCGTCACAGGGTCGTTATATTCGTAGCCTTCTTGCCTGACAACTCGCACAAGGTCCTTAAGTTGCTTCTGATATTGGCTTGTATTCCTTGTTCGGCTGCGATTTGTAATGACGGCAGCCGCAAGATAGCGTAGAATCCAAGGACAATTTGTTTGGATGGTGTTAATGAAAGGCGCAGAGAATAAAAGATCGGTGATGGTGTCGCGGGCGGGGTCATAGTTGAAGAATGGGAAGAGCGACCAGTGGATTAGCCAGGTGCGGTGCTGCAGCTGGGCTAGAGGGTTGTTGAAGAGCTTCGTGTCGATGGATTCCTTGACTTTGTTCACTTCCTCCATTACCATTTCCCAATTCGTAGTGAGAATTTCGCAGGCTAGTTTTCCCCATGTGGCCTGAGTAGCCTTGTCGTTGTCGGTGGAGAGAATGCGGAATTGGTCAAGGAGGTGGGCAGCCTCAGCATAGCTACCACAGCTGTATTCAAAGCGGCCGAAGTCGTAGAGCATGTCTACCATTTCGGGTGTAACGCCGTGCTGCTGTTCTAAGAATTTCAAGTTGGCAACTTTGTCGCTGCGGAGGTTGGAGACGACGCTGTCGTCGCTGAGAAGCTCGTTGATCTGGTGTGTTTCATCGGTGAATAGCGATAGCCTCTGTATGATCTCCTCCTTCTTTTTCGCGAATTCCTCAGGCCTCTCATCGCTGTCGTTGATCTCTTCCCATAGACTCGCAACATAGTCGGTCATGTTGGTTTGCTTGAGGAGTTCATATTTCGTCTTTGTAATTTCTGCGCTGTCTTCCTCTTGACCTGACAGGAATTCAAGCAAGGGAAATATCAGGTGTCGATCAAGGTGGGGGATGAGCTTCGGCAATAGGTCATATTGTTGGGCTATTTCTGTGGGTGATGTCACGGCTTGGTGAACATTGCTGCTCGATATCGTCTCGGCCGAGGTGGGCTTATTGTCGGTCATTGTCGCACTGGTGTATTCGGAAAGGGTGCTGAACCTGGGGTATGATTATAGGAAGGACTACGGTTAACTTGGAGTTTGCGAGTGTTCAAATGTGCGCCAAGATTTCGCGCTAGCGCGGTTCCGAAAGAGCGTTGGCATTTGGCAGACGAGGGAGATACCTGTCCCAGTAGCTTCTACATCAACGTCCAACAAAGTAACAGCAGCGCTTCAATCATACCGAAAGCCTCTATGGCATCCAGAACCTTCCTCCCCTTCCTCCGCCCCCTTCCTCTTCCCCGATTCCTCCCCATCTCCGCCCGCCTCGTATCAACCCACCCTCCCCTGCAACAAAGTATACCACCCCTAACTCCCTCATTATTAACTAGGACCTATGATCTAATATCCCTGAAGCATCCACCGCAAAAGTCGCGCCCGCCATACAAAATTCCCTTCCACCGCTACCGTACCACATACACCGAACAGCATCACAGCAATTACCCATATACCACCTAGCCAAACGCGGAGGGAATCTACACCAGACACGGATACGCAAGATTGAAGGGGACCTGATGGAGCTGAAGAAGGATTTGCGGCAGGCGCTTGGGTTGAGGGAAGAGCATATAGCGATTAATCAGTTGACGAGGCATATTATAATAAAGGTGAGTTGTGGACTGCACGGACTTGGAACCAACTTGAGGGATGCTTGCTGATCGGTGGGGGCTCCACAGGGCTGGTACAGAGCGGACGTCGCAAGGTTCTTAGAAGAAAGACGTTTCTAGATGGTAGAAAGTGGATGTATATACCCTTAAGCGCTGCTCAAGAAGTAGCTATATGGTACAATGGAAATTCTCTGTACAAATATCCAAAAAGGCGCTGTCCAAGCCCATGCCATACCGGCTGCTGCCTTTCTCTGTTCTCCAAGCCCAAACAGCTTCAATGTACACATTTTCAAATCTTTAAAATTACCACCAATTACACCCCATTGTTCAAGGACGCCGAACTGAAATTGGTATCTAGCTTTTATCCACACCCTTTATACTCACCAACCCAGCACGCACTTATGTATCCAATCCTTCATAGGCACACAGCTGTCCCAACACGCTCCTATCCACATTGGGTATTAGTAACGTGTGAATCAGAACGTCTTTGCTAGGGACGACTCCTGTCGGAAGTCCGACAATGGGCACATCTGGATCCTTTGCTTTTTCACCAAGCTTCCGCAGCACGGCTATTCCCCGTTCACTGATCATCGAGTAGAGTTCAGCCTCTGGTGCTCTTGTCGTCTGGGGATGAGTGTGAGTTTGATAGGGTGTCTGAGTTGCAAGGTGGGTGATGATCCTGATGAGGGTCAAAGCAAAGCCATCCTGAGAAGAAAGCAAGGCCCGTGGCAGGCTGTGCTCTGTAGTAGGTATCAACCCGACAAGTATTTCGGCAGCCAGTAGACCTTGGGCCAAATATGGCCCGCGAGCTCTGACTATTGCCTTAACGGTAGACTTATTATTCTGTGTATCGAAGTCGGGCAATGGGGCGATAGCAAGCCCAAACGTCCGGGTCAGCAACTCGTATGGTGGCAATGCACCACTATCCCCGAGGAAAATGGATTTATAAAAGGTCCTGTTTGGCTCATCCCTTGCAAGGAGCTTGGCGACGCTATCGACAGCGGGTGGAAAATAGCGGTGTATTGAAGGGTTGTATGAAGAAAACATGAGTTCGTCTTTCCCAGCAGTATTCGGAGGAGGCGTTGGTGCAAAAGACAACAGAAAGTGGAGTATGCACAGTGCTTCCTCCTTGCCTGGCAAGTCAATGTTTTGTGACACATTGCTAAGGTAGATTACAACGTCCTTGCAAAAATCGAGCGTGTTCGCATAAGTTCGTAACAACATGTTGCGAGTACCAAGGTATCGGATAACGGTCGTAAGGAACCTGATGACCATAGGATCGGTCAAATGCCTGTGGTTGACTTCAAAGAATGAGAGATTTCTCAGGATAGTCGTTATACATATCAGCCTGTCGACTGATCTGTCCAAGTCGTACTCAAGAGTTCCATATTCTGGCACGTCTTGCAACGTCTCGACTTCGATTTTACAACCTCGGACAGTCTCTTCATACGAATCAACAAGCATGACGTCCGACACCTCGGCGGCATTTTCGGCGAGTTGTTCAACTTGTTCATCCGCGCACTCAACAAGTGTGTCCATGAGATCTTCACAGTTGTCTAAAGAAGGTGGATGTTGCTCATTCGAAAGGGAAGCTAGAGTGTCCAGCGCAAGACGGACCTCACCATGGATGCCTGAACGTAGGGACATTGTCAGTGCTCGAATGTCGATACGTCCAAGCTCCCGAACGGTGGGAACACTGGGCTTGATTAATAAGAGATCGTCAATGGTATCCTTAAGACCTCGGACTTGGATTCCCCCATGGCTCTCCGGACCGTGCTTGCCACTTGTAATATTGTCGGCTTTAGGTATGAATAGTGGGCCAAGCGGAGCTATTCGTGGGTTAAGATCTTTTCGATCCAGGTAGTTGGCGGAGCTGCTGTGTGCGTTGGTGTATGATTCTTTTTTGACTGTCGGGGTAGCAGACTGCGCTGGATAGGTAGGCTGCTGCGCCCGAGGGGGAGTCGCACGTGGTGGACGCGAAGGTCCAGGCTGTGGCTGACCGTAGAGGTTTGCATGTCGACCTGAGATATGTCCCTGTTGCGGTGTTAGATAGCCGTTCTGCTCTGCCTGCATTGTATGGTGCTGCTGAGGAGTCATCTGCTTCACTGGGGTTTGATAACCAGCTTGCGCCTGGGCTTGAGCTTGGGCTTGGGCGTGCATAATTTGCTGGGCTTGCTGATCATGCAGTTGCGAGTCTGCCTGCCCGCCTGGGGAGAATTGATCCTGAGCAACATCTCCACCTTGTATCTGCTGCGCCATGCGCACTTGCTCCTGTCTCTGGCGCTGAAATTGCTGCTGCTGAGCTTGCATCCACCAAGCCTCGTAAGCCGACAAGTTTGTATGCCAATAATCTTGGAGTTCTTGAGCAGCAGCTATAAACTGCGCTGGCGGAATCGACAACGTGGATGCGATGCTGGTCCATTGGGATGCCATTGTAACTCTTTTTGAGCCGCCGTGTTTCATGACCACAGCGAATAGCTGCATAAGGTTTATAGGGCGTCCTGTTACGGTAGGGTGCGGGTTCAATTGCAGGCCTTTTGCCTGCATCCAATGGGATATATTCCTTACAAACTGCTCTGGATTACTCGCCCGCATCATCGCTTGTTGCGCCTGCAGAGACCGAGTAGCCATTGGATTTGTAGACATGTGACTTGGGGACATGACGGATGGATTCACTTGTCTGACGGCGGCGGCGTTACTCGCTTGCAGCTGCTGCATCAGCTGCCGCTGTCGTATCTCATACATGCGTTGTTGTTGCTGCTGCTGCTGCTGCTGCTGCTGTTGGAGGGACTGCGTGCTTTGGCCGTATTGAGACGAAGGAGGGGTCGCGTTGTTGGAGGTAAGCGATGGATTAAAGGGCTGGTTTGGGCCGCTGCCATATGGCATACCCTGCACATATGATGAAGACCCGTTTTGAGGGGTATTGACTCGACTTCCATGTTCCGAATGCGCGGGCGATGCCCGCGAGCCGAAGTTTTGAACCGCTGGCGAAAACGGGGACGGGGACATGGTGGACACGCGCTGGGGTAAACCTTGTGGATTGAACGGCTGGTTCTGCAGCGGTGGAGAAAGGCTAGCATTACTGCTCGTGTGTTGGAAGGATGGCGGATATGGCGCAGCTCCTTGGAATTGTGGGCCACCATTGACGGAACCTTGGAAGCCGGAGTATGGCCCTTGTTGAGGTGTTTGCGATCTCGAGGCTGGGGGCCCACCCGAGTTCTGTCGAGGTGATCCCCCCAAGCTCCCTTGTCGAGGCCTCTTCGTAGGTATGATTGGTTGTGTTTGGTAGATGGGGTTCGGGAGCGCCGGCGAGCCGTTGCGCGTGTTGCCATTTTGCATGCGCGGTTGCAACTGTGGGTTTTGCAATTGGTTGAAGTCAAACGAGGCTGTGGTGGGAGTCTGTAGGAATGCCACCGATGGGTCGACGGCGGTGTTGAAGGCTCCATTCTCATTGCCTGGGAGGGACTGGACGTCGTTGAGCCAACTTGGCATACTCATGTCGATTCGACTTTGGATCGACCCATCTGCGCAGAAGTCCCGCCATTAGTTCTGGTCTTGGCATGGAGACACCCATCCAATAATGGAGCGCAACAATGACAAAAGGTTAGGATGGGGTGTGGTAAGGTGATACAGCGATAAGAGTGGGTAGTTTGAAGTAAGCCGTGCTCCCTGGGGGGTAGTAGACTAGGGCGGAGGGAAAAGATTGGGTAGCAGCAGGCAGCACGATAATATTCACACTTGAGCCGCATGGGAAGGACAGGCTCACCTGAGGTTGGAATCCGGTTCGCTGGACGCCATGAATAAAATATGTCAGAGCGCGTTTTTCGATAATCGATGGGTGAAAAGCCGGTAGACTAATGACAGGACTTACATGACCACGACGCCGGTAATAATGATCTGCCATCATCACGATCGCGTTGTTAGCACATGGGGAATCTTATTTATGGGAAAGCACATGGTGCATTGGGGGGGGGGGAGTTAGGAAACAACTCCTATTGTGATTTCGATGGAATGAATCGAACCATAGAGGGGGGAGTTGGATGTGTGTGTTGTTGTTGTTGTTGTGTATGTGTGTGGCACCTATCGGGGCAAGGTTTTGGAAGGGGGGAAAGTACTCCGTAGTCGTTTGTCTGCCTAAAAGGAAGGGAAACAAGAGGAGGTGCAAACGCGCGAACCAAACAAAAGCAAAGCACAGCATCTCACCTTTATTTTGGCCTTCCTCCTCCGCTTTGCTCGAGCCTAGGGATGATAATTATTAGATGCCTTTTGATACGTGGAGCTCCAGGGGCGGGGTTTAGCGGGTGTGTGAATATGTGCGCAGGACTCAACGAAATTATTGAGGAGCGAGGAAGAAGCCGATCGACTTTTTAGCGTCGACCAAAAGCTCCTAATCCCGAATCATAAAATATGTAAATTAAGGTACGAACACATCCAAAAAGCACAAGAATAATACTCTGAAGCAGCAATACCCCATTCATCTTTTCCAAGTACATAGTCTAAGTAGATACACGATTCATCTCATGGCGAATCCTAATACTGTATTCCGTATGTAACGAGGGACTCGATTGAAGCCGAACCATCAGCCCCAAGGGCCCCAAACTTTCCCTCAACCCCGTAGAAGCAGCCAATCAACGTCCGCCGGTATAATTCCAAGTCGCACGAATGCATCAACGCTTTCTGCTGCACGGTTATCTGAGACTTGGCTAGGCTACGATATCGACACTTGCCGCTTGTTTGAACCCTGGAAGCATGAAAGGTACCGGTGACGGGTGAGGTGGTAGTAAGGTACATAGTAGTAGGTAGGTATTACCTTACTCCACCGTTAGCGATAGAAGACTTGTCAGCCACTCCGGTTGTGGCCTACTAACCTTCCCAATCTCTTCCTAGCAAGTTCTCCAGGCGTCCTATGATGTTCCGAAGAGTCAAGCATGTGAAGAGGATTTCGATCATGCAAGCATCCTACTACATTAGGTCGAGTATATTTCAAACGAGCGGGAATAGAGATCTTTCAATGTCCATTGATGAGCCGACTGCTTAAACCATGATATTATAGAGTATGTAGAGGACGAAAGTAGATCATCTCATAGAATGGCCGCCTTCTACAGTATCGTTGATGGTTGATATAGGCAGATTTTCTACGGCTCGCGATGGGATAGTTTTTCGCGCTGGTAGGCCTGCTGAATGCGAGAACGGTAAGGCGTGTTGTAAAAACCGAGTAGACCGAGCTGTGGCTAATTGCAGTTGTGTCGGTGATGTGGAAGTGGTGATGGAAAAATAGTTGAGGTGAAGGAAGCATGAAGTTCTGGTTACCTTCACCACTTCAGGTAAGGTAAGGTAATGTAGCCAACGTCACATGATCTGTCTCGTCTTGGCATTTGGAGTGTCTGCTCGACCTTTTGCATGCTTTGATCACAGCTTCATCGTCAAAGTACAACAGCCAAATCAGAACGCTACAAGTCTAGCGTTTCCAGCTCTTCGGACTACGCCTTTATCAATTCAAAAGTAATCTATTGATCATGGGAGACGTTGCCGTGGTAAACCCAGTGAACGTTGTTCCGCCGCATAAGAGACAACCACCTTCAAACTCGATACCAAACGTCGATTCTCTCGAAGGCATCAACGGCGATGACAGCGATGAATATTCGACGCTCAAGAAGCTTCAAAGATACCTCGAGTATGGCAGTCCTTCCACTCCTTAGATAACCCGCTAACTCTCTGCTAGGTACATCAACCTTCAAGAAGAATACATCAAGGACGAGCAGAGGTAATATCGCCTTCCAAAGAATTTCGCCCTCTGAAACATCTTAATTTCCCCCAGTTGGGTCCTCTCGTCCTCTCACTACCTTACATCTACGATTACTTAGTACTAAGTATTCTCAGGAGTCTCAAGCGCGAGTTGGTACGAGCTCAAGAGGAGATCAAGCGAATACAGAGCGTGCCGTTAGTTATCGGTCAATTTCTCGAGCCGATCGATCAAAAGTAAGCCAGAGACTCTGAAGGCCTTGGTATAACACGGCTAAAAGCTATGCAGCACGGGAATCGTACAGTCGTCGACTGGTTCCAACTATGTCGTCCGGATCCTCTCTACCCTGGACCGAGAAAAACTCAAGCCATCATCGTCCGTTGCTTTACACCGCCATTCAAACTCACTTGTTGATATACTTCCTCCGGAAGCCGACTCCTCAATAGCTATGCTTGGTGCACACGAGAAGCCTGACGTTACATATGCCGATGTTGGAGGACTGGATATGCAGAAGCAGGAGATCCGAGAAGCTGTCGAGCTGCCTTTGACTCACTTTGATCTTTACAAGCAAATCGGTGCGTTACATCAATCCCGAAACGTCGGACTATATTTAACAATTATGTGCAGGTATCGATCCGCCTCGTGGTGTCCTGCTGTATGGCCCGCCTGGAACCGGAAAGACTATGCTCGTGAAAGCTGTAGCGAACAGTACGACGGCGAACTTCATCAGGGTAGTGGGCTCAGAGTTTGTCCAAAAGTATCTTGGTGAAGGCCCTCGAATGGTCCGTGATGTGTTCCGAATGGCTCGAGAGAACTCACCGGCTATCATTTTCATCGACGAGATCGACGCTATTGCCACCAAGCGATTTGACGCTCAGACAGGCGCGGACCGAGAAGTTCAGCGTATTTTACTTGAGTTGTTGAATCAAATGGATGGATTCGATCAGACAAGTAATGTCAAGGTCATCATGGCAACAAACCGAGCAGATACACTAGATCCGGCTTTGCTGAGACCAGGTCGTCTTGATCGGAAAATCGAATTCCCTTCCTTACGAGATCGAAGAGAGCGGAGGTTGATATTCACCACCATCTCGGCGAACATGTCACTCTCGCCAGAAGTGGACTTGGACTCGCTCATCATCCGCAATGACCCGCTGTCTGGAGCTATCATTGCAGCCATCATGCAGGAGGCTGGACTGAGGGCCGTGAGAAAGAACAGATATAACATCATCCAATCCGACCTAGAGGATGCATACTCTAGCCAAGTGAAAGGGGCGCAGGAGGCAGAAAAGTAAGTCAACAGATAATATATGCTTTGTTTAGCTATGTTACTAACTTCAACGACTAGATTTGACTTCTACAAGTAGTCCCCTACGCAAGTCTTGTGAAAGGCTTCAGATCTGCAGCATTAGTAGCGGGCGTCATCGTGATCAGGCTATGCACGGGCACGTACAGTTTACATAGATTGTGTGTCCAAAGTAATCATTGAGCGACTATGCTTTTGTGGAATTGATGATGTGACTGACCCATAGGTACTTAGAATCAATCATTTGACGATGTTTGCGTGCCCTTAACGATGTCGCGTGAGCTTGCTAGGGCTTGCGCTTTAGCCCTGCAGCATTACGGTGACCTGCATTACCCAAGTAATGCACGAGTTGTCCAGGCAGCCGCTGACGAAGCCCAGCCACCTTGGAACAACGACACACTTGAGAGCTCTTACCATCCACAATCAACCTTCAAGTAAGGTATTCTCCATCTTCATCGGCCCCTTAGTATCATTATTGTCTCTCTCCTTCTGTGATTTCCGGTATAGTGTTTGCAGCTATGAAGTCCGCTCTTATCCTCGCCACTGGCCTACTTGGCCTGGTGGACGCTGGTGTTCACAAGGTGAAGTAAGGCCTATCATGTTACTCAAGCGCACTGAAATATATGCTAAATGCCCGGCAAACTAGGCTCCAGAAAATTCCTCTTTCTGAGCAGCTTGTGAGTATCTCTGCGAGCTAGCAAAGCATCCAGGATAAGGTCACTGATGGTTTCATCGGTTTAGGACTACGCCAACATTGAATCGCATGCGAAAGCGCTCGGGCAGAAGTACATGGGCATCCGTCCGCAAAACCACAAAGATGAGATGTTCAGAGATACATCTATCCACAGCGATAAGGACACTCATCCTGTTCCCGTCAGCAACTTCCTGAACGCTCAGTACTTCTCCGAGATCGCTATCGGTACTCCACCCCAGACCTTCAAGGTCGTTCTTGATACTGGTTCTTCCAACCTGTGGGTTCCTTCTCAGGAATGCAATTCCATTGCATGCTACCTTCACACCAAGTACGACTCATCTGCCTCCTCAACCTACAAAAAGAATGGCTCAGACTTTGAGATCCGATATGGGTCCGGCAGCCTCAGCGGCTTCGTCTCACAAGACACAATACAAATCGGTGACCTTAAGGTCAAGAAGCAGGACTTCGCTGAAGCTACGTCGGAGCCAGGCCTTGCCTTTGCGTTTGGCCGTTTTGATGGCATCATGGGTCTCGGTTACGACACCATTAGTGTCAACAAGATCGTGCCTCCGATTTACAACATGATTGACCAGGATCTGCTTGACGACCCAGTATTCTCTTTCTATCTCGGCAACACTGCGAATGGTGACGGTGACGAGTCTGAGGCTATGTTCGGCGGCATCAACAAGGACCACTATACCGGAAAGATGACCAAGATTCCATTGAGACGTAAGGCTTACTGGGAGGTTGATCTTGACGCCATCAGCCTCGGTGATGCCACAGCTGAACTTGACGACACTGGTGTCATACTTGATACCGGAACCTCCTTGATTGCTCTCCCAACCACTCTTGCTGAACTTATGTAAGTACTTTGGCATGTACAATTCAGCAATCGGAATACTAATTGTACATAGCAACAAGGAGATTGGCGCGAAGAAAGGATACAATGGTCAATACACAGTAGAATGCAGCAAGCGCGACAAGCTCCCAGACGTGTCTTTCACTCTCACCGGCCACAACTTCACCATAAGTCCTTATGACTACATACTCGAAGTCCAAGGTTCATGTATATCGTCGTTCTTTGGCATGGACATCCCGGAGCCCGCGGGACCTCTCGCCATCCTTGGTGACGCCTTTTTGAGGAAGTGGTATTCGGTGTATGACTTGGGTACCAATAGCGTTGGTCTTGCTCTGTCGAAGCAGTAAAGGGCGTATATCGTGTATGCAGAGGGATGACGAGGGGCAGTTGCTACATGGATGTATTCAAATTGGAAAGGTAGTCGAAGCGGAGCTTGGGGGTTGCCATCGGAGTTGCTCAGAACGCTTTTGTGTTGAAGATGGGTCTTTTTAGTTGCATTTCCATCTGTTCGTCCATGTACCATATTAGTCAGTTGCAACGTTGGGGAACATGTTTCTGCAAATCCTCTGGACTGACAGAACGACCATTGAGATTTTCTGTTGACGCAGCCATTCATTTATCTACCACTACCTAAAGGGGCACTTAATCGTAAGGTCGTCTCGAGTCATCAGCGTTAAGCTTTCCCTTCCTGTTCCCCGATTTGGTACGGTCTAAACAATATACTACGGTTTCTATGTTCTGTCCTCCAGAACCGATTGCCTTTCCATTTCCTTCTCAAATACTGATCTCGGATTTCCCCTACACTCTTCAATCGTGCTTCTTATCCTCAAACATGTCGATGCAACCTAACAGCACTTCCGCCTTAGGAAGGTACAAGCAATGCACGTAGTTCAGATCTGATATTATCTACACAAGTACTGCTCCCCTCCTACAAATTTTTCCAAGCTCTGGGCGATATTTCATCTATATAATGCTAGCCGCATTAGCTGCTGTTCTTGGCATTTTATTGGCAGTGTACCTATGCAGCGTTCGTCTCTTCCGGAACTCTGCTCTAACTTCACCCTTTTCCTCGAGAACTGGTCTTCGAAAGTGTTCGCAACACTCCACTGGCGCAATTGCCTCGGAAATTCTACTCTGCATGGTAAGCGGCACTACATGTGTCTTGTCGCTCCACGCCAGAAAGTATAAATTCTACAGGCTACGGAGTGTAGATATCGCTCATCCGCCAAGCTTGTGGAACGTAGTGTACGTCGAGCCATAGCTCTCTGAATCATGTTGGGGTGGGGGAGCGTGCCGAGTGTGAGGCCGGCAGGTTGATGAGGACGGACGGGCGTGAGGGAGGGTGATGGGGATGTTTATTTTGGGGCGACGGACAGTGAGAATGATAGAGCGGTGGAGGGGTAGACGCCGAAATCGGGTGGAATGAGACGGATTGGAAGGAGTGGGCGATTGGGAAGGGTGCGGGTTGCGTGGACGACGGCGGCGTGGGGTGGGTGGGTGGGAGAAGGGCGAGAGGGGAAGGTGGTAATGTCGAAATGGAGGATAGGAGATGATTGTGTTCGTCGAGACTGGAAGATTAATGCAATTGCAGGAACTAATGAATCTCCGAAATGAGTCAAATTTCATCGAAGCCAGAGTATCAATAACTCATCTGTCTCCCACATCCCACTTGTCACCAGACACTCCTATCGCTCTATACGTCCATCATCGCTCTTTTCCCCTATCATTCACCGACACAATCATTTCCCCCCCACCAACACCCCCATGAACTCATATGCTACCACGCTATCAAAACACACCAACCACCAAAAAAAGGATTCTTACAGGACGTATAAAGAAGACTGACACACGAACATTAGGCATTCTAACGATGGTTCATGAGCGAGAAGATGTAAATAACGTTAAGTTATCGATTAAATGACGTGGGGAGAGTATAAGCATGGTGGAGAGAGGAAGGAAGGGGAAGGGGAAGGGGAAGGGGAAGGAGAAGGAGAAGGAGAAGGAGAAGGAGAAGGAGAAGGAGAAGGAGAAGGAGAAGGAGAAGGAAAAGGATGACCAAGCCTCAAATATTCGATTTGAGTAGAGGGCATGCATATAGAAAAGCACTCACCCCAACCCAACTCCCCGGAAGCCTTGCGGCGCCAGTCTAAAGCCCCCAAATGTATGGTATCTTCACCCCCCAAACCGGTATCCCAGTCGCCCAATAAGGCTTTCGTCTGTCAAACAAACGTTAAGGAATTTCGCAAATAAACTCGCTCGCTCTGAACGCAGCAAAAATAACAAATCAGTGCAATGCACCATTCTCAGCCACCCAGCAAGCCTTAACCCCAGTTTCTTCCTAACGAGCCAAGACACAGGACTTCTACTCCAGAAATGTCGACCTCTCCAACCCCTTCGTCAACGGCGGGGAAGTAGCAGCGTTCTCCACCACCGATCTCCTCGCCATCGCAGCCATAGGAACCCACTCCTTGATTCGCTTCGCCAGTTCCGGATCGCTTTCGTCACCTATGAACGTCCAGCTCTCTTCATCGCCGACGTCGTAGTCGGCAGTGTTGGTCTGGTTGCGGTTTTTGATAAGGGTTTTGGCGTAGTCGAGATCGCGGTAGATGGCTTGGATGGCGTTTGCTACGCCGGTTTCCTGTTGGTTGTGTTAGTAATTGATGGCCCTGAGGAAGGGGGCGACGAAGTGCATGGCGGAATAGAAGGAAGAGAAATGAGGATTGTGGAGCAATGGAATGCATACCTTCCGGATAGCCTCGCCTAAGACCTTTGCTTTGATAATCATCCGCTCGCTATGAGTAGCTTCCCACAATGCCCGCGCGAACACACTGACGTTCAGCTTCTTCAGACAGATACCTACTCTCAGTTCTTCCACACGGTTCCCAAAGAAGAATTGGTCCCCAAAGAACGGTTTTATGATCGTAGGAAGGCCAGCTCTTAAGCTCGCGCCCGTGGTTCCGGCACCACCATGATGCGCTGCCGCGTCAATTTGTGAGAACAACCAATCGTGAGGTGCCGACTTTATCTGGAGTATCTCCGGGGGAAGTGGGACCTCAGGGATTGCGGCATCTTGGTTGCCGAGACGGTCAGACCAGCCTTTGGAGAGGATGCAGCGGACGTCTGCTTTGAGAACGGACTCGACTACCGTCCTTGTCAGAGCAGCGGGGTCGGAGACCACTATGGAACCGAAACCGATGTAGACAAGTCTTTTCCCGTCTACACGGGCTTGTTGGATGAAATCCGACAGGTCTTTGGGCGGGGCCCAACCTGAAGCTTCGTCGAGGAACCAATACCCCGTAACACGGATCCAGTCACTGTAATCTAGAGGCGGGGATACAACCGCTGGGCTGAAGTTGTAAAGAAACGGTATTTTGTTTGGTTGCATCTTGTCGAGATTTGTACTCCGAAGTCCGAGCTCCTTCTTTCGCCATCGATTTACTTGGCCAGCAATGGCTTTCCAGAAGACGTTGTCAAACATGACATACGTGATATAGTTGTAGGCACCTCCCATCTTATGCTCCGGTACGGCGAAGGCGTGAGGATATGCTCGGGTACGTGTCCACGGCATGGTAAAGGCTCTAAAGTAAGGGATCCCAAGTGCTTCAGCAATGTGAATACCAGCCATGGCGCTAGGGCTCTCAACAAGGAGATCTGTATCTTGGCAAGCCTTCCACGCCGAGGTAAGAAGCTCATCAATCCAGCCACGGAACTTGTATGATGCCTCCTTTAGGAAGGAGTAAGTGAACATGCCATTCTCGACACAGATTCGCATCAGCTCTGCCGGATCGCCATCAACCGGCTCGAAATCGATCCCATGCTTTCTAACCCAAGGCTCGAACTCCTTATGTGTGGCAATTCTGGGCCTATGACCATCTGCTAGAAATCCCTTGCATAGTGCTATATAGGGCTGTACGTCTCCTCGAGAGCCTATCGTAAGACACGTAATTCGAAGAGACTCGGTGGGCTTGAAATTGAGTATGGATACTCGTGGGTCGTCAAATAGGATAGGTGGTGCTTCATCATGGTGTGGGGCCTCGTCTGCTGACTCCGGTGATTTGATGTCGTGATCGTTGTAGCCACCAAGTCGCGCTTCTTGTAGCATGCGGTGCTCAGCTTTTGCAGTTTCTGCTTCTTCTATATCTTCTTGTGTCAATGTACCAGATTCTTGCAAATACCTCATAGATTCCAAATTCTCTAGCAGAGTAATCGCACAGTCGTCACGTACTTCAGACTGTCCAAACTCAAAGAAGAGTTCTTCATGCCCTCGTATCACAATAACAAGTCCCGAGTATCCGAAACGAAAACCCTTCTCCTTGTCGACATTCTCAATGTCTTTGAGAGGTAGGACCATCTTTGTTCTTGTACCCGGTAGAAGACTCCTAAAACAAAGCTTCCTATTACTGACATATATCTTTCCATACAGTGGTAATACTCGATGCAAGAACCCGAAGTAGGTCGCTTGAAGCTTCTCCGACGGCGGTAGAGCAAAATGGGCCCTAAACCGATCGCCGTATCCGTCTGGATCGTCCTCGTCCTCAAGATTCTCCAGTCGGTCCTCGGGTAGAACTCCTTCTCCATCACCGTAGTGCTTCCTGCCCCCAGCCCACATCCCTGAAACTTTCTCTACATAGCCCATTGACTCTGTAGCTAATAGATTACTCATGCGCTTAGATCGCGTTCGAAGGTACCCTGCAAATCCAGCAGCTCTCTGTAAAGGATAGCTGCCGGCCTTGACTAGCTGCTGCAGCGTTGGTGAAGCGTCTGAGTGTTGAAGATCCATCCGCTCCCTACCAACTTCTGGTGGACCATGTCGAGATTTGTGGGGCTTCTTTGGGGCTTCAGCTCTCGTTGGAGGACGAACTGTGATATCAGCATGTGGAGGATTGTATCTGGCAGTATCTTTTGACCGTCTCCGGTTATCACCGTCGAGGTCAGGAGGGGATTGCTGGAGACGGTGGATAGTCGGTGAATGAAAAACATCGCTTCTGTTGAGAATCTGACTTCCAGATGCCTGTGTGTTGTTGCTTGATTCATTGAGCGCGGATGACTCAGTGCCCTGCTCTAATGAATGGACGTAGGAATCCGAAGAGCCTTGTGGTCTTGACGAGGGAGATTTTTCAACCCGACGATCTCTGCTGAGACTCATCCTGCTGGTACTCGCACTTCTGCCGATATCAAAGCTTGCGCGACCGCGATCTCTGATGAGATCCATGCTTCTGCGGCTGGCATCCATACTATTTCTACCCCATTCACCACTCGCGCGAGGACTTCCTTGAGTGTTGTGAGGTAGCATCGGTGACAAGGTGGCGCGAACACTTTCTTGAAGTACGGGCGCCGATGCGTCTAACGGATTCACCCTTTTGAGGTCTTGTGATCTTCTAGGCTCTCGAGAGCTGTTTCGTGAGCTGGCACTGTCGTTGTTTCCTGCTATTGGCAATAGGTAATCAGCGGGAATTTTCTGAGCTGTAGTGTCTTCCACCATGGTACGTAAAACATTCAGGGCATCTTTTCCAAAGCTGAAGAACGAGAAGAAATACTGGGCATAGACAATCAGCTTCGAATTCAAGTATTCATTCCACATTCCCATACCTCGTCTATTGCATACGTTTCATCACTATCCACAATGCGGACCTTCAGGGTCTCAGCAAGTTCGATAACAGGGCTTTCCTCGACATCTATCACATTTTCGATAGGCAGAGAGATCTTGACGCTGTCCCCATCATTGTGGGATCGAAAAATAACCTTTTGCAGGGTCTTGACCCATTCTTTGGCACTGGCGGCACTGTCCGCCTTGAAATGGTATACACGTTGGTTCGTGACAACTGAGAAGTGTGTAGAATCTCTACCCTTTTCGTGGGATTCTGAAAGGGATGCAGAAATACCGTAACGCAGATCAATATTTCCACTTGGAAAGTATAGATCTGAAACATCGGTATAGTAAGAGAGAACATCTCCCTTCAATGCAAACCAATAACGGTTGAACCTAGGATTCTGCTTCCCACGCTTAGAGAGGTAACCGGACTTGGCAATCACACTCTGCGATGTTGTTAGGTTTGAAATACCCAACATACGACGTGGACTGGCCTACCGATTTCTTGGGCAGATATGCGTAGAAACAGATGTGCTTCTGGGTGATATACATGTACCCTTGCAGAAGAACGCTTTGGAGAAGCCAACATGGATATTCTTATATTGTATTAGTAGGAAACATTAGAAAGGCTATAGGAGACACACCAGATATTACCTCTTCAGGTTCCTCGAACCCGAAGATCTCTTTCAGACGAGTCACGAGGCCGCTGCCGCTTGCTGCGGTTCCTCTTCCATCAATCCGATCGGAAATTTCTGCCTTATCTTTCACCTCTGTTGGGAGTATTGTCGACGAACTCATTTGTGCCTCCGCTTCCAACATCCTGCTCATGACAGGAGCATCTCGAGGCGTGATACTCTTGGAACTTTGAAGGTTTGACTTCTCTTCGTTCAATGGAAGGATTGTACTCTGGGACATATAGTTCTTCTCCTTCTTAGTCCGAGAGGTGAGCTTCGGTAAAGACCTCAGGATACTGTGCTCCAGAAGCTTTGCATGGTGCTTAGAAAGCTTTGCTCGTGCAACAGACTCTTCATAGTGCTGATCGGCATATTCCTGAGGCGGCGAGTCAGACGCATGCCCTTCCACTCGAGGCCGCGCCTTGGAGGTCTCATCCTCCTCTTCGCTATCACTACTTTCATCTTCGAAACGAGCATTGAAATCAACCTTGGAGCCAGCAGCCGCAATCATAGAAAATACCGACTGGTTCATATGCTGCGCGGGCTTGCCCTTGCGAGCTGTGACATCTTCCTGCGCGTCCCCCTCGTCCATAAGCCTCTCTGGAAATCTTATGGACGAATGTCTTAAGGGCTTCCTCTTTTTCGTAAGCTTCCGTCCTACTCTCTTCTTGGGTTCCTCTTCTGGCGCCATAGTGAGATGAGACGGAGATCTGCCAGGCCAGGTTGACGGCGTGATTTCTGATAGCCAGGTCACAGGCTTTTGTATCGTTCAGGTGACACGTGATAAGCTCTTCACATGCCATACGGAAATCCAAGAAAGCTCTGTTCAAGTAGTGGTATTGAGCCCGTACGGGAATGCTGGTGCTGTTGTCTATTGACAAGGAGTTATTAATATCAAAGGTTTATTCAACAATAAGGTAACGACCAAAGGTTTAAAGATTCAATAAAACCAGTAAAGTTTACCGAGGTCGTCAGCCTCATCATATCTAGCTTACAACGCTTCTGACACTTTGAACGGTCTATTGGCTTAAAAACGTCAGGCTTCGCTAGGGGAATCTCTCGCTGCCATAAAAAGAAGAACAAAATGACACAAGACAGAAGACCTCCTTGAGTCCCGAAACTCTATCCTTCCCCATGCTCCTCAGTCTCCGCCGCCACCCTGTCCATCTCCGCCCCCAACTCATCTTCCAAATCACTCCATCCGTCCCCTTCGCCGCCACCATCTTCATCCGCGTCGACTGGCTCCGGTCCATCTTCATCATACTTATCGCCTTCCTCACTTGCCGTAATATCAGGTGTGGGCAGGCTTGAGTCACTAGAACTCGTGAATACTGTTTGACTCAGACTTGTCGCCCTCCCAATCGCTTGTTTCTTCCTGCTCTGCGGCAATCCGGTTTCCGCTTCCTCACCATTCTCCGAACGAGGTCTTTTCTTTCCCTTACCACTGAAGCTTTTTGAACTTATTGAGCTCATGCCACTCTCATTGCTCGCCACGCTGTCGTTGTCGCTGTCTTCTGCATCGCTGCCTAAGAACTCTGCGAGCTCATCGTGCATTTGTTTCCAGTCCCCTTCAGTACCGCCAACCGGACTTTTGTCGTCTTCCAAGTCATCCGGTATCAGGCCTTCGATGTCAGTTTCTTCATCCTCACCAACGATAATGCTTAGCGATGGTTTAGCTTTCTCGTCACGTCCTGAAGTCAACGGATTGTCCTCATCACTCTCAGTTCCACTTGCTATGGCCTCGCTCTCACTCAGAACTTCATCCTCTTCGGCCATTCCCCCCTTCCCAGATCCAGCATCACCCTCGTCGATATTGATTAGATAGGGCTGTTCATTCAACCTTTCCCATCGGGATATTGAATCCATCAACCATTGCGGCCATACCACCTTGATCCTTCCCTTACCCCTCTTCGCTGCCTGCCTTACTTTAGCAGTTCGGTTTCTTGCTGCGATGAGATGAGTGGTCCTCTTCCCAATATCTTCATCAATTTGAGCGCCAAAGCTCCTTGCCCATAGAGCTATGTCGCTACTTTGGATATCCATTCCCAGAGGGACGACACCAGAGAGAACAATCACAACGCCATCGAGGACAGAACGTTTGATCCGGGGCATCAAGATTTTAACATCCGGAACCATTGCCAGATCTGAATTATCATTCAGAGATCTCTTGTGTTTCTGAGAACCGCGGAGTTCGGCGATGCGGCCGCCCTGCGCGGTAGCTAATGGACGGGCATGCGTCGCAAAGAACTCCGCATGAACTCTGCGAAGGGATACTTCAAGATGGTAGAGCTCACGATCGGAATCTTGAAGGAGATTATGTCGAGGTTTGTCAAGATCGTTGTGATCATCTGATTGCTCGGTAGGGCTGCCTTCAGTATCTTCCTGTGCAGACGAAGATTCAGTAGCTGCGGCATCTTCTGCCTCTAGTTGCTTTTGCTTTTGGAGTAATGGTCGGTCTTGAAGTTGGGCCGCTAAAGTTTCATCTTGACGGCTAGCCTGTGCTTGTAGTATTGTAGGGTCATCGCCGCCTCCCATAGATACGAGTTGTTCTAGGGTGGAAACATCGTTGCCTGTAGAAGCGCTCGTGCTTGCCGAAGAAGAGGGTTGTTCTGGCTGGCTACTTCCACTACCATTGGTTGTTGGCCCTGAGTCTTGGGCTGTTGCGTCTTCGGGAGTTTCCCGATTCGGGTCAGGAGGTGTGACTGCCGCCGCTTTGGGGGACGGTATCGCTGCAGGCTTTTTGGGCAAAAAGCTCGAGTTGATATCACCAATACCAACAAAGAAATCATATGGCGTCACCTTTATGAGGTTATCGTTCCATTTCCAGACATCGCCGCGGTCGTCGATAATAACTACCATCTTCGTATCTACCGGGAATAGTCGCTGTAGGTTTTTGGCCACCAAGCTACCACTCTCGTCGCGGCTCAATATTCGATCCCCGAATATCTTACGGTCTGGATCAATGATGTTAGCAATGTTTTGTGCGTATGCTCTTGTTCCCATTGTGTATATGTGTAATTCGTAGATTTTAGAAATGTTCTCGAGGAAGTCTTTCAATCCTGGTCGAAGCTTGATGTAGTACCAACACCCTCTTGCACCAGGTCCATCGTCCACAAGCTGAAACGCACGGACGTCTTTTACAGCACTATGGTTAGGATTGCTTTCGTCTTTCTGCCACTCAGCCACTGTGGGATCTACCGTAGCATGTATGATTGTCTGATCCAAATCAACCACGAGCGATAGCTTTTTCAAGGCTAGCAATCGTCTCTTGGCTTCATCTTCGACTTTGGAGGCTTCGTCTTGGCTGACGGTAAGGGATACGTTGTCGTGCACCATGTTGATCGTCGCACGAGTAGCGTCTACTTGTTCTGTAACATAGGTCGACCTGCATAAGCACGGATTAGCATGGATATTAGAGAAAGAATGGAAACGGCGCACTCAGTCATGTCCTTGCCACAACTGACACACATCCCGCCAAATTGTACGCCATGCGCACATGGTTCATCTATCTCCGCTATAGCTACACTATTGTAGGGTCAGTAGAGTTCAAACGGGCCGTATAGAAGAAGCTCAACGACTTTACCCTGGATGCTCGATGACGGTGCCCGCTTTGATCTTCCATTGCTTCAGTATACCCTCGACATTGGACTCGAACTTCGTCGGGAACAGCTTCTCGACCTGATACTCATTGCCCAAATTGTCACCTTCTGTCACCGTAGTCTTATAGGAGTATAAGAATAGCGGTGCAAACCTCTCGACATTGTCGTTTGGTTGCTTCAACAGCTCTGTAACGGTAATGGGATAATGAAGGCTGTTTGGAAGTCGCAGCAGCATTGATTGCGGCTCTGCTTTAAGCTAGCTAGAACTCTGTCATCGACGTTGGTATTGGTTCCAAAATTCTGGTTTGCAAGCGTTGAAATGTGGGGTCGGTCGTGTGCTTGCGCCGAACGGTTTAGGATGCTGCGCTCTTGGATAGAGGGTTGAGAAGCTACTGTGCTCGGTTCAGAATGGAAGGCCACTTGGAAACCGTTGTTTATCGTTGATGCTGACGGCCAATGGCTTTTGTTGACTTCTCTATAGCTCTCCCGTGCAAGCTCGATATTTCTCGAAATGGAATCGCGAATAGAATACTTTGGCCGAGGGCGGACAAGCCGTATTTAAGCTCTCCTGCCATGACAGGGATGATCTCTAGCGGGCGATCGGTTATTTCTAAGCGAGGACGCTAAGCCGCTCGCATCTCGATAACTATGATGCCATTTTATGCGGGGATAACTTTTCCACTTCTCTCACTTCTCTCACTTCTCTCTTCTCACATGAAGGATGAAACACCATTAGGTATATCACAACCAACCCATCTTCATTCTAACAGCTACTCTGAGCTCCGCCAAAGTACCAGAGCCTACCTTACTTCCCTTGCTTTCACCGGGTAAATTCTTGAAGTCTGGAGCTTCCTGAAAGCAAGAACTACGGGTAAGGTAAGACTGAGATGAGGAAATATGATGAGAACTCCATGGCATATCTAGCTTATGAACGGATCAAAACACTCGCTATCAGCCGTTTGGCAAGATCTTCTTCTTCTCTCCGTCTCCATCATCACCGTTTTCGGCCTTCTCTTTCCGCTTCATAGTCACATCCCAGTTGTAGACTCTCGCCGTCGCAACTTCAAGTGTCTGGAACCACTATTAGTTCCAACGCAACACGAGAACCATGGACCTCAGGTCTTTACCGTTATTTGCTCTCTCAGGAAGTCCAGATCCTCTTCACAGTTTGCTAATGTCTGCTGAGCAGCCTCCAGTTTTGATTGAAGTAGTGTTTCTGCCTCTGTAATAGGATATGAAAGCATTACATTGGCCCCTAACCATAGATATACTTCGTTCGTGGGTGGCACCAATGCTTTCGCGTAGAGGGTATCATTTAGTTCAAACGTAGCTTCGATAGGTTCAGAATCTGGCTAAACCACCGGCTGCTTCAGTGAACAGTTGACATGCCAGACTGCGGGAGAAGACTGACCTTCCGCGTCTTGAGAAATCGAACAGTATCGAGAGTCTTCTGTATGTCGGGTATTTTCTCTTTCAGCCCTTGTCCTCGCCTTTGCGTATTGGCTTCCATGAATTGGTACTTCCTATTCACGGAACCACAAATCAGCCTTGTGTGAAGTAGCCAATAGGGATCTAGTCATACGATATCATCTCCTGGAAGCTCTTCATCGTACCATCCACCTCTGCTCTTGATGAGACATAATCCTCAACCTTGTCCACGAATGGCGCAACGGGTATGCCTCGAGGATTTGTCGCGGCATCTTTGCTAGTCACTGTTAGTAGGGAGTCCTGGAATACTGGACCAAGCCAGGAGTTTCTTCTCTGAGCTTGCATACCTCTCCAGCTTTCCAGACATCTCCTGAAGCCCCTATATCCCTCTAATGTACATAATTGGTCGTTGTATCAAATCTGTGCTTGGGTTTCGTTGGAAATCCGGACCGAGCCGCCTGCAAGATGATCCAAGCGTCAACCAAAAAATATCTAGCAGTGACGGACTGATATCACTACAAAAATTGCATTTCGATGTAATGTATCCCCTTGCGCGCACTTCAGGTGGTTTAATATGTCGCTCTCAGTTGCGCATATATTCACCACCGCGCTTACAATGTCTTTACCTTCCTCTGTCCGCTCAGTCTGCATACCGCTATACCACGAAAACATCTCCCCCATTACCATACAAGCAACCCAAATCCTCCGCACCAACCGTACCACCGAAATCACCTTCTCCAACTAATCCGAGCGTACCCAGCGCACCTACTCTACCCCGTGTCTCCGCACCCTCCCCCAAACTCAACCCGCCGGCATCTACACTTCCACCACCGCTCGACCTCCCCACCCGGGAACCTTCCCAATCCGCCATATCCTACTACTTCCGCCTCGGCAGAGCCTACCTCGGCTTCTACAAATCCGGTCTCTGGGCTGTCTTCACTAATTGGAAACTCTCCCAACCCCTCTACGACCGTCTAGCCTCAGCGCAAGGCGATTCTGCAACTCCTGCCCAAGGCCTGAAAAACGGTCTGCTCTCCCGCGCAGAATTCCAATTACTCCGCCGTACTAAGCGAGATATCGCGCGCATCCCGCCTTTTATGCTGGTGTTTCTTGTCTGTGGGGAATTTACACCGTTGGTGGTGGTGTTTATGAGCGGCGTGGTGCCAAGAACATGCTGGGTACCGAAACAGGTGCAGGGAGCCCGAGAAAAAATGGAGGAGCGCCGGCGCCAGGCTTTCCGAAGCGGCAACGTCGAGGTCCTTCCCAATGCGCCAACTGGGATGAGCCAGGAGGCCAAAAAAGCTGCCGCCTTGCATATCGGTCAAAGCCTTGGGCTCTACCCTTCCTGGTGGGATCTCACAGGCTTCCATGTCATGCCTGTAATCCGCCGAAGGGTAGAGAAAAGGATCGAGGAACTCGAGGCGGATGATCTTGGTATTCGGAGGGATGGAGGGGTTGAAGGGTTGGAGATGGAGGAGGTGAGAATTGCGGCTGAGGAGAGGGGTTTGGACATTCTGGGGAGGTCGGATGAGGAGGTGAGGGAGTCGGTGGAGAGGTGGGTGGGAAATAAGAAAGGGAACTTGAGTGAGATGTTGCTGGTGAGGCCGAATGTGTGGAAGGATGAGAAGTGAGACTGGTGGTTGGTATTCGGGTTTGTAAGGTTTGGCAAAGCGCTGCATCTTCAGGTCATGGAAACAACCGACGGGTTGAGGGAAGCTAGATTCACCTCATCCATATCTGTATAACGGTGTACTCTAGCTGTAGAATATCTAGAGAAGCTCAAAGAGTTTCCAATTCAATTCACATGATCCTGGTCATGGATAGCACTTACAGATGACTTTTCGAGAGCTTGTATTGGCTATGTAAATAGGGAAGGTTGCAATAGTGCAAACCTCCAGCTACAAGCCAAATTTTTGCTCATCCTCCACAGTCTAGAAGCTTGCAGCATAGATCTGCTTTTACGGACCGTCACCTAAGATCTCAATCGCCAGCAAATGCAAGCAGTAGCCACTATCCTAATTCTGATCAAAGCGTGAGCATAAGAAGCCAACATATGCATCTCTATCATCTCAAATTTCGGCCGGATTCACTGCTTCCATTTCGCCAACTGTTCCATGATATTCTGCACATTCTGCTGCTGCCCAGCCTGTGTATGCTGTCCCAGACCCTGCTGCTGAGCCTGTCTGTTCCCAGCATTAGCGAGTATTGAAGCGAAAGCCGGATTTTGTGCAAAAGCTTGGTTAGGAGGCGCAGCAGCACCATATGCATTTTGCTGCTGCTGCTGCGGATGTTGGTTTTGCTGAGGATACGGATAGCCCTGCTGCTGGGGCGGTAGCTCTTGGCGCCCAACGTTACCGAGGAGAGAAGCGAGATCTGGGGTTAGAGGGGGTTGGGATGATTGTGGGGTATGTGGGGTCTGGGGGTTCTGCTGCATTGTAGAGAGGAGTTTCTGAAGGGCAGGGCCGTCCATGGAGGTAATGAGATTTGCGAGGTTTGGAGGACCGCCGGCAGGTTGTGCCTGCTGTGGCGGTATCTGTTGAAGGGCGGGTTGAGCGTACTGAGCAGCACCATATGTAGGAGCTTGAGGATACCGTGGAGGGCCTGGTGCGAAATGCGTGGACTTTGCTCTGAAGACAAGTTCTGCGGCTATATTCGCATCGAGCTGGTCATACTCTTCGAAGAGGACATTGTCTATTCCCCCCCTACGATCGAAGACTTGAAGAGGTATCTTGCCCGTAACTTGAGATTGACGGAATATCTTCACAACGGCCTGCACCCCTTCAAGTATTTGTCTCTTGACCACAGCGTCGAGTGGCACCCCACGAGGCAATTGGAGGATACCACAACGAAGGCCACGGTCACGAAATGACTTCTCTATGTAAGCGACAAAAGTTCTGCATATTAATTAGCTGAAGGCCATAGCAAGAATAATTGTGCTGCCAGACCTATCCACTTCATCGACAAGGATCATTTGGACCTCTGGCACGTCCCTAGCATCTCGCCGCGGTATTGGTAGGTATGCATCATTATCTTCCTCCCGACCCATAGGGCTACGGCTTCTGTATCGCCCATTCCTACCGTAAGGTGACCTTGACCGACTTCGGCGGCCCGGAAAGTAGCGATCGGGACTTCTGTCTCGGCCTCCACGGTATTCATCTCGGCCACGGAAGCCTCTGGGCGAAGGAGATCGGACTGGGCGGTAGGCGTCTCGATGCCTAACGTCGTCCCTGAAGTTGCCGGGGACAACACCTCTATCAATTCGATCGGCCCGTTGTCCGCCTCCGCGTGGTTGGTGTCCCCGACCATAGTCTGGGGAGCGAGATCTTCGACCGTGTCCTGCTCGTAGGCTATCACCAGCAGCTGTTGCGCTGGCATTGCGAGCATTCTTCTGTGGCTTAGATATTTCTAGATCTGCGCAGCTGTCAGCTTTTTGCAACGGTCCTTCCGTTACGATGGTCTTACGCATCTTTCGGCCCCTAATAGCCATTCCTTGCTCAGATTGAAGTGCGCGTTGGCAGGAATGTGAGTCAAGGTACTGGATAAAGCCATAGGCATTCTTGATCGAAATCTGGGCAAGTCTGCCGTACCTATGGAAAACATAGAAAAGATCACGCTTGGTCGCTTTTTCAGAGAATAGATTCCCTACATTTCGTTTCAGCGTTGACACCAAAGAATGAAGCATCGACGAGGGCGGACTTACCAACAAAAAGCCTAGAGCCTGGCGGGAATCTATCCCACAATCCCTCGGTCACGTATACCGCCTCGTCGACCAGAAATTCCGCGTACCTCTTCTCAACCTCTGGTGTCCATGGTACTTCATCCTCCTCTCGATCGGCTGCCAAAGCAAGATTCTCACCTTGCTTCCCGTGCCCATCTCGATTCCGATTTTGGGGGGTAAGAGGGCTACGCTGTAATTGAATGTCCTTGGATGAGGATTGTTGGAAAGTCGCAAGGGGTGGCGGAGGTAGACCGTTGGCACCAACAGCGGCACCTGAAGCGGGATGGGGAATGTTTTGAGCAGGTCGGTATGAATTACTTGACTGGGAAGTGTATGGTTTATGGGCGGTAGAGCTTTGAGTCTGTGGATAATGATAAGAACGAATGTCTTCTCCAGGGGTGTAATTGGGATGGATTGCAGGTTTTTCTTGTGGCGGTGGGCGAGGAGGGAGTCCAGCAGGAAGGGGGATTGCTGCGATGGGGGTTTCGACGCTACTCGGCTTGGCCGCATTGGATGCATCTGTTAGAGCAGCTGTTGTGATGGGAATAATAGATTCTGCTGGGGGAGCAGTTGCAGTAGAGGGAGATAAATTATCCAACAGAGCGTCGTAATTCACATCCCCATTTATTACATCCATGTCGCTTTCCTGCATGTAGAAATCCCTCTTTTCCGTATTTTCAAGCGTTGTCGTACTTGGGCTCCGGGGTTCAGGAGCATCTTGGGAAGGCTGATGGGGAGTTATGTACTGGAGAAAATCTTCAGGGACCTTCTGACTGTAGTCAGAAGTTGATGGCGCAGATTGAGTCTGCGAATGTGCAGGAGGAATCTCATTGGCAGCGACAGACGTGGATGGATGGACGGCAGAGGATGACGAATGATTGTGCAAGGTATTAGAACCGCGCTTCTCCTCTAAATCCTCGTAATTATCCTCATCCATCATCTCGTAATCATTGTTTCCTCCGTCCTCGGACTCACGGTCGTCTCGCATATCAGCATCGTTGCCCAATTTGTTATCAGCTTCGATCCAGCTTGTAGCAGGGAAGGTTGCGCTCGGAGCTTGATCGTGGGCAGTGCTATACTCTGTCATCTCATTCCTGGAAGCCGAAGGCTGCCCCACATGCGTAGACATAAGGTTAAAGATCGGATCAATTTGATTTTGAAGGACAGGAATATTTGAAGGCTCAGGAATGTGAAGTGGGACAGGGCTTGCTGGGCTTAACGTCTTGCCATTAAAGTGTGTTGCCTCAGGGTGGTATGGAGGACTAGAAGTCATAGTACCAGGTAGTATTATGGCTGAAAGGGTGATTACAGCAAGTGTAAGGAGATATGAAGGTCAGAAGTCGTTTGGGCAAACAGTGAGCATGGTTTGCAGTTGCATGTTGAGAGTTCAATAAGTATTCGGGTTAACAGCTTTCACTGGGCATGGTGCTGATGTCTAGCACCAGGGATCTTTGAGTGTTGTAGTTGTGGATGAATGGTGGGTTGAGAGTGATGAAAATGTTATGGAGCTATTGTAGATAGAATGGAGCTAAGCCTTTCTTGGACGAGGTATCTTACCTAGGTAGGTAGGTACCTTACCTTAGGTACTGTTTTAGATCACGTGCAAACGAACGTCCAAACTCCAGCCAGTGTTTAATTGTGATCTCTAATTCGACTGCAGTTATCGAGAACTCCCTAGATATGATAAGAGGTTTTACGAGAAGTTTTCATCCTTTGACAAGAACTAGATACAAATTCGCGCAGCAATTTAAGAGCTTGTCCTCTCAGGCTCGTGTACCAGACGGGGCCTCCGAAGAAGAACACGCAGCTGCAAGAACATGGTTAAGCAAGTTTAGTATTCATACGATACCACGTAAGCTATGTGGTATCACGTTTAGTCGGTCATCTGGACCTGGGGGACAGAACGTGAATAAGTAAGACTCGAACCACTTCGTAGGCTCTATGTATGTCTGGATTGCGCTCATGCTCGAAAGGGTGAACTCAAAAGCTACAGTTCGCCTCCCTATGAAGGATCTACTCCCCCTGGTCCCCAATATACTCCATCAGCAAATCAAAGAATCACGATTTCATGCTGAAAGATCAAATGCTCTAGTCATCCAAGCTGATGGCAGTCGGAAGCAGGGTGATAATGTGGAAGAAGCCTTCAGGAAATTACGAGACCTCATAACAGCTGCTGGCAAGAAGAGTGTTAGAGGAGAGCCTTCACCTGAACAGGTACAAAAGGCGAAGAATTTGTACGCTGACCTTTTGGCTTTGGCGGGTTTCTATTGCAAGACACCTCATTAATTCTACTTGTAGGCAAAAAGCGGGAAATGAGGCTCGGCTGAGGCTCAAGAAGAGCCACAGCAGTAAAAAAGCTGCCCGAAAAAGTAGTTGCCCTTCATCGTACTGAGGCTACTGGTTTTATTAGATGTCTCACTTTTGGAGACTCAGTGGACGCGGACCGCTGGGTGACGGTTGCAAGCCAAATGTCAGTAATGGCTTTGCGAGATCCTTGAGGCCCTTCTCGAGAAGCTTGGAAGCGAGCTTCGCAATCTCGTTATCGTTGCTTTCAGGGATCTGGTGGAGAGAGGCTCCGTATTGGCCTAACAGCTTCTTCAGCGTGGCCATCAGAACTTTCCGGATGTCTTGATCCAGATCTTGTACGTCAAGAAAGGGTAGGATCCAGTCCACGATGCGACTACTCAAGACAATCCGAGATCGGGTTGTTATTGACGAACCAGAGAAGGGTAGAGTTTCTTGCAAAGTTGTTCTTAGACGATCCAAGGCAGTGCTCAACGCCCCAGGAAAAGCAACTGACAACACCTCAATGCCGATCACCGGTTCGCGGATGAAGCAGGTCAGAGCGATAGGATCTAATGGTGCTTTGGCAAGTAGGACATCGACTATATGGTGCCGTACCTTGTGCACGCAAGGTATGCCTTGGAACTCAGCAAACATATCGAAAATCTCTTCGCCAATACTAGCATCTCCCTCGAATTGCTTTATTGCTGCGTCGAAAATTGCTATTGGTATAGCGCCTGATAGGGCTGGGGTTGCGCTAAGCTTCTGCAATGCGTCCTGATCAACAACATCCTGGGGTCGCTGAGTGGGATCCATGTCTGTGGCAGTCAATGCAGGGAGGGGTACAATATTTGCATGCATGAAATCAATTTTCGGCGTAGATTTTATGCCTGAGAATTCTTCATCGAGACCCAGTATCTGCCGCCGGCCTGCTATTTTAGCCATATAGATCATCTCCAGTTTCGCATATTCGATCCACAGGTTCTTCGAATGTTTGCAAAATCTGAGACCTCTCTGCATGTAGCTTCTAGCCTCAGTCAGATCCCCTCGCTCGTCCATGGCATAACTCGCTGCATAAATCCATAATTCAGGCCTCGTAGGATGTAGTCGAAGTACACTCGTCAGAATCTGGGACACCTTCTTGCTGGCCCTTTGCTGTCTCGCAAACCCAAGATATTGCATCCAAAGTCCAAGATCCCCATGAAATTTCCTAATTGCACGATCAAGAACGAAGAATATTCGCCGCTGCCCCGCATGGCTGTTGGTTTTGACGCCCATTCGATGTACCCGCTTCCGTCGCAGAAACTCGAGGTTTATTTCATACTCCGCATAGCGAGCGTAGTCGGTGGGCTGTGAGCCTCGGGCATTGAGCTTATGCTCAAAGTCCGACCTTTTCTTCGCAATTGAAGTGATTTCTTTCTGTCCGGAGAATTAGATCAGACAAGAGCGCGGGGCCTGGAAGAACGTACTTCTGAAAATATCTTCTTACGCAGAAGGTCCTGTAGCTCTGGAACAGCCTGTTCCAAATAGAAACGGGCTTTATCACTTGCGCCTGCCATATAAATTCTTTCCTTGTCCACGCTGTAGCAGACCGAGCGGGTTACCTTATAGTATCGCTTCGTCGATAGTAAATTTCTGGTATGGTCCGTACCTTGCCTCAGGACCTCAGATGTGCACGGCTAAGCCCCTTCGGGTTAGCTACGCTTACTTCGCGAGCTCAGTCATCAGTGGAATCACAGCTTCGGTAGTAAGCAAAGCGCTAATCCGATAGGGGCTTAGCCCCACACGTCTGAGGTCCTGAGGCAAGGTATCTAATGGATGCCCTGAAAGTTCCCTTAAACAGCTCCGGCAAAGATCATCACGCTCGTTATAATTCTTATTTCAATATCTTTCTCGGGTGCAGTTTGGTATTTTCTTCCAATTGTGCTAAATTGTTACAGCATGGCTCCAAGACACAAGGACGGCGAGGTCGTGGTAGCAATCTCCGGCACATGGATTTCCTGGACTCATACAATCGCGGCATATGCCGCATTTCTGGGGGCATTGTTCTCTGGCTTATACCTTCACTATCACAAGATCGTGGAGAATGAATACTACGTGGGTTCTCATTCAGCCCGGTCTGAGAGACAGATGCTAATGGTGCTCCCAAGGGTTACCCTGATGAGTGGTTCCCTTCGGTTTCCTCCACTATTGGTGACCGATACCCGGAGCGCTCCGTTTTCCAATTCTTCATAGCAATCACGTCAGGCGAGTACACGTCTATATCTCTACAAAAGGCTGATAATTAATACGTCGACCCAGGCCCTCGATTCGCCCTTGTATTTCTTTGGTACATCCTCACGGCACGACCGAACTCGGTCTTGCCCAAGTTTATAGCCGGCGTAGGAGTGTTCCGGACATTGACCTGTGGCGGTTGGACCTATGTCACTTCGACGGATGACCATGGCTGGCACGATATCTTCATGATCTCGTATCTGGTGGCTACAGTGCCATGGACTTTGGGCTGCTTGGCACTCAGCCCAAACGTTCCAAGAGCTGTGAAATATAGGAAGATACTTGCAAGCTGCTTCTTTGGTACTTTGGTACCTTTAATTTACTTCTTCATTCAGCACAAGGTCCACAAAATTGCTGGTGGTGAGCATCTCCACTATGAAAGGATCGTGGTTCGCGGCTGATCCGTTATAGCCTACACGATCTATTCTTTCTTTGAATGGGCACTCGTTCTTTTCGACGTTGGTTTTGATGCTGTTACGGCACTGGACTTCGAGGGTTTCGAGCTTGTGATTAGAGATGTCAAAGGGTCCAGCAGAGGGTATGTGTACTGGCTTCCGAAGTAAATAAATGTACGATGTTAAGGCATTTCCTCGCTGGGTAACAGCTGATCAGCCTCTACGGATAGGAACAACCAGCAAATAGCTGATACTCTGCTTGAGAAGGAGTACGTATTTCCTGTTGTCCTGACACAATCTCGGAACTCATCCGTCTCTAGCAAGGACAAGCCCATCGGCAAAGTATTTGGTTCAGGATTGTCATGGGCTGAAGCTCTTGACGCATGTGCCGATGTGTACAATGGTGTAAGCTTTGAATGATCCCTACAGTTCTTACAAGTCAAACACTCTAATCATGAGTATAGTATATTTTTTGGTCGTTGCTGACTTCGCTTGGTGTCACTATCTGGTGTAAGATGCCCGCCTCCAACTGCACTTTCGACCCTGCTAAGTACTGTAGATTTCCCATTGTGGTCTATGGGCCTCTCTGGCTACGAGGGCATGGTTATGTGTACCGTCACGCCATTCTTGCTAAGTATAAGACCACTACGGTCGGTCGTTATCAAGAATCTCCGCATTATACATCTTGCTTCATTGACCGGCTTGGCGGCCTACCTTATTCGAGACCCGACCTTTCGATTTTTCTCTGTGACATTTGGTGTTTCTATGACTTGTCTTGCCTGGTCGGCCACGTTCTTTGCGGAGCGAGCGCAGCCAGCTCGGCTTGAGTCTAGAGTTATGGCCTTCTGTATTGGTTTGATTGCCTCAAGCGTCGCTAAGTTTGCTTGTTGGACCAACAATCCTGTTTGGCCCATTATGCACGCGGAAAACGGGGGTTGGAATAAGCTAGGCTTGGCTCTAGCCGTAGCTGCTGTTCTCAGGTCGACTAGACGCGTCACTGATAACTATGGTGGTCTCGCTTCAGCCGGCGGACCCAAGGGTTCTCCCGTATTAGCTGGTCTCGGCTTGGGTGGTTTGTTATTTGGGATGCATTCGCTTCTCTCAGACTCCAGTACCATGATAATTTGGGTGTGGTCAGGCTTTCCGATCAAAGGTCCAATCGCAGCCAACGGCGTGCTTACACTGGCGGCAATGGGCTTTGGCTTGGGAATAGGCATCATTCTCCAAGACAGATTTTCGAACTGGGCAACTGTTACCTTGATTGGAATCGGAGCTTTCCTGCTTACAAGCTATGAGGATTGGACGGGCTACCTTGGTGCTCTACTGCTGGCTAGTAATTTGATGGCTTCAGCTCCGGCCCTTATCATTTCTGCCGCGCCTCATGGCCCCACTGCCTTTGGTCTGGGATTTCTGTTTTACAATCTTCTGGTCCTTGCTCACGTATGGGTGGTTGCCTATGCCTTCGTACCTGGAGGACCTTTCTTCCGTGAGCATACTGACTGGGTTATGATGGCTATCGTACTACTTATTGGGACTGGTGTGTGGAACCTGCCAAAACGAGAAAACGCTGCGAAGTTACGAAGCAGATCTGGCAAACATGGCCCGAACAAAACGATGTCCTACTATGTTTACATTCTTATATTTCTCGAGCTGCTTGCGGTGTCCATATCTTATCTCCGCTTCCCTACAAATGATTACGTGCCACATCACAAGGACGAAAAGGTGATTACAGCTGGGATCTGGACCATCCATTTCTCAATCGACAATGATATGTGGTCATCCGAGCGGCGGGTTCGCGATCTGGTCAAGGAACTTGAAGTCGATGTCGTCGGGTTTCTGGAAACGGATCTCCAACGAATAATCATGGGGAACCGGGATACCACACAATTTATCGCCGAAGACCTTGGCATGTATGTGGATGTCGGTCCAGGTCCCAATAAACATACGTGGGGTGCCGCTCTTCTGTCAAAATTTCCTATTGTTAATTCGACGCATCACCTACTTCCATCACCCGTCGGCGAAATAGCTCCAGCAATCCATGCAACACTCGATTGCTATGGAGAATTCATCGACGTTATCGTGTATCATAGTGGCCAAGACGAAGACGTCGAGGACAGAAGACAACAGTCGGAATACTTGGCTAAGTTGATGGGAGATTCACCGAGGCCGTTGATCTTACTGAGTTACTTGGTGACGAAGCCCCTTGAAGGCAATTATCTCACATACGTGAGTGAGAAAAGTGGAATGAAGGACATTGATTCAAGTGATTGGGATAGATGGTGTGAATACATCTTGTTCAAGGGTATAAAAAGATCGGGTTATGCGCGCGTGAGTAGGTCCACTATCACAGACACGGAATTCCAGGTAAGTCCCAATTGCCTTTCCAAGACAGCTTCGGATGCTAACCAAGACGGCCATAGGTCGGCAAATTCGTGGTCGGTCAGCCAGAAGGCAGTGATGAGCGGATCAACGAAGAGCAGGTCCCTCAAGGTCTACGCTTCCCTGCCATGTTCCGAGGCGAGGGCGTGCGGGATCACAGGTATCATGTCTTCGATGAGCCTCGATATTATAATTGATCGCTGGTGTAATATCGCAAAGCACGTGTACCTTGCAGGTTCTTTTCATCAGGGTTGTATCGGATTGATTTCAATAAAGATTGTTGTAGTAAGCATCTATCGGAAAACCTGTAATTGTCTCTACACATCCGTTGTTCAGAATCCCAAGTTACCACTTGGGATAACAGATAAATCCAAGCTTCCCAACATCAATTAGTTGGGGTGTTCTGTTGGCCACAACATCCCTGATAAGCAAACGAGGAGGCCGAGGCCCGAGAGGGATCAATATGGTTGACTACCTTACCTTACTTTAATTGGGTTCGACAGAGTAGATACGGGACTGCGGGAGCCACATATCAATAAGTTTACTGCTCCTTTCTTGTCAAATGTTGGTCTGCAAAACATGTGAAACACTATCTTTTCCCCGGCCAGTCTCGCTTCGAATTGTACGAGTACACTTTGAGATTGAACTGCTCACAGTATCCATCTATCCGATACAACAAGGCTTCTTAGGAAACAGAGCGACAAGAGCTGACAAGAGTTCGAGGGCATGAGTTGTACGTCAATCATCGGAGGATATGAGTTCAGGTGGCGATGACACAAAACGTTTGAAGCTTTGCTTGAAGGGCTTGTAGGCTGTAGCGGAGACGAGGACCAAAACGGTGCGGCTCCGTTTGGATGGTATCGCCGTGGTGAACAAATGATCTGGATGCTGCAAAAGAGTGAGGAATCAATGACTGCACATAAGATGTATATGTTATTGTAGCATCCAGACAATAATTGATGGGATCTCTGATAAGTAACTGAACAGTAACCTTTGGATTGTCAAGTACTTGAAGTAGGTTACGAGTCAAGCTACGCTGACTTATATATAAATGATGATATTGGGTGACACAAAGGGCCTAACCGTCAAGGCGGCCCAGACTAAGCCGCATTGGGGGGACTCTGTACCGCTTCGTCCTCGTAATCTCGTGCTGCAGCCGCTAGCCTTAGCTCTTTTCCCGCTCCTCTCCGTCTCCTCTTCCCTCACCGAATCAAAAAGAAAAACCCACATCATGGTGTGAGGAGACGAATCTCCATCCCAATTCTCTTCGTTCCATGTCATCGTTCAGCGACAGCAGCTGAAAGCCGTTCTTTCGACTCACTCGTTACCTTTCTGCCTGAGAAAAAGCTACTGTCGTTACGAGTACACACTGGTGTTGCTTAAGGGGTTTACAAAACCGATAATCCGAAACATCACACACATTCCGCTTCAAGCAACCTACAGTCAATGACCGCGACCGACTCATCCATATACCTGCTCTCCATCCGTACGAAGTAGTAACACACATCGAAGGACAAGGGAGCTGCCGGCAGTTCGCATTTTCTGGATAACGCGTTGGACAGCAAGCCATTACTAGGGACTTAGAAAGTCAACCGTTAGCCAATACCTTTTTTAACTCGCCTTTTCGCATAGGATACTACTACACTACAATACACGAGGGACGACGTCTTCACTGATTGTCGAAGCCTTGAGCGTGGACAAAGACAAGCGCCTGTGCCAGGCAAACAAAGAATTCTTCACTCTGTGGTCTCCGACCCTGAAAACCTTCACCCAACACTTCGATAATACTAAGGTACACCACCCCCCAGAACAGAACACACCATTTACCTCGCTCAAGCTTCGTGATTTCCTTTTATGGGTCTTTTGAAATCAAATTACTGACCGACCGTTCAATTAGATAATAATACTTCTTTCATAACATAGTGACCGACTATATTGGCCGGCCCCATACATATCCCCGCCTCATCATGAAACCAACACACTCAAAGGCCCTTGCGTCGGTCTTCTCCCTTCTATGTGCTCTCGCTCCAGTCCTAGCTGCAGATCCACCATACGAAGGCTGCTTCAACTCATCAAGTCCGTTGGCCGATCAAGGCTCGTACACATTCCAGTCAATTGGATTTTGCCAAAAAATATGTGTCGGACTGAACAAGGCGGTTATGGGAACCACGAAAGGATCAAATTGTTGGTGTGGTGACTCGCTTCTGGACCCCTCAAGCAAGGTTCCGGATTCTCAGTGTAACTCGAAATGCCAAGGTTATGGCCAGGACTCCTGTAAGCTTTTAGTATCAGTGCCTTCCTTGACAACCTCTTTACTGACTAGGGTCTTAGGCGGTGGAGCAAACGCTTGGTCAGTGTACTTGACAGGGACAGACCATTCTGTTGGGAATGCGCAGGGAAGTGGAAGTGGGAGTACTAGCGCAAGTTCAAGTTCAAGCTCAAGCTCAAGCTCAAGCTCAAGTTTGAGTCCAAGCTCAACCACTATGTCCTCAATTTCGCCTATGCCAGCTTCGACGACCCCCAGCCCAACCAGTAATGGACCTCCATCTACGATCACGAAAGCAAGTACGGTAGTCGTTACCGCACCAGGCCAACCATCCGCCCAATCAACAACTTCACCTTCAGTATCGGCTACCTCAAAGCCAAAGTCTAACACGGCCGCCATTGCTGCTGGTGTCGTCGTTGGGATCATCGCCATCTGCGCCATTGCTGGGGGCATATTCTTCTTTTTGCGGAACCGCAAGAGAAGAGCCGTGGAGGAGGAGTATCGTCGAAACCAAGCGAGCACTTATACTGTAGGTGGCAAACCCACTAATCGTTCTTCAATGTCGGACTCTCGTCTGGAGCCGTCTGTCATGCTGCAGAGAAGACAGAGTGACGGAAGCATTGCAGACAATCAAGACTACTCGAGGAGGATTCTCAAGGTAAGCTCATTAATGTGTATTACGCTACGCCGTAAACCAGGATTGACAGTAATTTAGGTAACAAACCCTGATGGCACGTAACCGTGTCGAAGCACGAATCGGTTACGAAATACGTTTTGTCTGCTCTTTAGCGCCTCTTAAAGCAAAGCATGCTGGGTTTCCTCCCAAAGTTTCCCATTCTCTACTGTATCTGTTGTCCTGGCCCTGGCGTATTGGTGACGTGTGACGAGATATCAAGTCCAAAGGGAAGTGGACTCTGAAATCTGAAATAGCACGACTCTTACATACTACGTTCCTTCATTAGCTCCGCTTATGCGTGTACACTAGTCAGTCCCCTTGGCGTTCAGATGTGTTTTGATAGAGATGTTCGATATACCCTGTCTTGTTTGAGCCAGTGTAATCCTGATGGTTCTCTTCGAAAAGCTTATGCGCCAGTGCTCAAAATCCGTCTACAAAGAAATGGAGCATGTTGCGGGTTTGTGCTATTTCTTCTAATCGCGAAATTGCCGTCACTTGTGAGTAGAAAGCCCATGCATTGCCTTCCCAGCAAGTATCTATATCGACTCGAATCTTCATCAAGTAGGTGGTTTCAGATTGTGCGTTCCTATGTGAAACATCGTATGTGTGAACTATAGATAATCGCTGTATAAACAATCCTCCATATGGTACCGTTGTGCAAAGGCCTGGCCAATGACGTTTTGGCTGTGAAACTTGGAAAGCTCCTTCCACATCCCTAAAAACAAAAGCACTTTCTATCCACCCAACTCTCTTTTTGGTTTAACCTCCCCATCGTTTAGACTCGCAATATATCTGAAGATCAAGCACACGACCTGCACGACCTGCTCATGTCCCTTCGATCCAAAGCCGCAAATGGCGGCGCCAGCCCCCGGTCCAATAACTCGACTCAAGGTAAGTTGTTACCCTTCCTGCGCCTTCGCTGGTTTATGCTCGGTAAATAGGTGCTAACGATATATCTAGGCCAGGATAAGCAGAAGAAACTGCTTGAGTCCAACAGCGGACACTTCTCCATGATCAAGTAGCCGCTCATGCCCCCATCCCCACCCTCCACCCACCCTTCTAACCAAAGCTCTTTCTCCACCTAGGGCTCTCCACCTCGCGGACCTTATAACCGAGCTCAACGGTTCGCCTTGTTCCCCGAGCTTTCCCCCAGGCAGACGTATGATCTAACCCTTCCCCGCAGGGTTCTGCGGTTTCATGTCCATCCTCTGCTCGATGCGGTATTGTTTGGGTTCGCCCAAGGACCTAGGGAATATATGGGCGGCACTGGCGTTTATGCCGTTTGGCTTGTTTTTTGACTTTATGGACGGCAAGGTGGCAAGGTGGAGGGGGAAGAGCAGTTTGATGGGCCAGGAGCTGGATTCTTTGGCGGATTTGGTATGTGGGATTTCTCACTTTCGGTGTTCCAGACACTCGTTACTGGACACTGTCCGTGGCAGACTGGCGGCTTATGCACCTAAGGCGCTATCGTCAGTCTACAGTAGCAGCAACCTTTTCGTGCCCAGGTGGATCTAATTAGAGGATGTGCTAGATCTCCTTCGGCGTCGCCCCCGCCTCCTGCGCCTTCGCCCTCGGCCTCCGAACCCCCCTCGATACCCTCCTCCTCTCCTTCTTCGTCCTCTGCGGCCTCACCCGCCTCGCCCGCTTCAATGTCACCGTCTCCTCCCTGCCCAAAGACGCAACCGGCAAATCCAAATACTTTGAGGGCTTACCCATTCCCTCGAGCTTGAGCATCGTGGCCGCGATGGCGACGTGCGTGGGTATGGGGTTTACGGTTGCGGGTGAGAGAGGGGTCATTGGGGGGCTGTGGGAGGTGGCTGGGGTGGAGATGCATCCGGTGGTCGGGGTGTTTGTGGGGTGGGGATGTGCGATGGTTAGTCGGAGTGTGCACATCCCGAAGCCGTAGGGGTTTCTGAGGAGGGGATGGGGAAGGGGGTGAGGACTAGGTTCGTCGAAAATTAGGAGAGGGGCGGAGGGGGGAAGAAAGATTGATGGCTAACAATAGCGTGTGCTAGTTTTATGGCGAACGATACCACTTTGCAGAAAGATTTCCGACTTCTAATCAACTCATTCTCTTTTTCTTCCAATTTCCATTCACCAGTCAGCTGTCCCTCCCTTTTACCCATCTTCTCTTAAGGGTTTCAAGATCTTAGCAAGGGGAAGGATGAGGGGCGAAGGGAAGATTGATGGGTACCTGAATGATACCACTCTGGAGAGACAATAATTGTAGTTTCTCTGGCTACTTTCTGGCTGGATATTCTCACTCTCTTTTCCCTCCCTACCCCGTCTTCCCCCCGCCTTTCCCTCACATCGACCCACACCCCATCTCCTGATTCCATCTCCTCAATCCAACAGAAAACGACGATAGCAAAGCGCAATAGTTTTCAAGTGCCCCTCTCGCATGAGACCCGTGTTCAAAGTAGCTATTGCAGCAGCGTTTTAGGTGGCTCTGTGGTTGCGAAGACACTACTTATACTCATATGAGATTGATATGGAAGAAGCGCACAGGGGGTGCAGGAAGTCATGGCATAACAATATATCGCTACAGAGATTGGCTCAGGCACTCATGAGCTTCATGTTTTCTTGAGATATCTTGTATGATCTTGGCTTTTCGTTGTTGTATAAAAACCGTCGTCTAGTCTCATAGTCGACCTGGCGTGCCTGACTATGCACGTCTTCGCCTTGTCGGTGCGGAACATCTTCAATCCGATTTGGACCCAGTCTGGAATCCCACCAATGACCCCGCATAATCCTCTATTGATTCACCGCAGTCATGGAAGACTGTATAGCTCACCCCAAAGGATGCAGCGAAATGCCTTACTCAAAGACAGACATAAGCACCTCAGATACCTACGCAGTCCCAGCTTGAAAGTGTCCATATTGTCACCGGCTCTATAAGGTATCCAGCAAACGATCATAATGCAAACCTCCACCCCGCCAGATAGCACATACGTCTCACCCAAACGCAAAAGATCTCTATCTTCAATCGACACCTCCTCGTCTGTTGTGCGCATAAGAACCACAAATCTGCTTGACCAATCGACTTTTGAAAACGACTTCGCTAGTGAAGGAAGCCCTCGGACAGCGGTCGCCGGGCACTTACAGAATCTCGACCTAGGCAAACAGCACCAGCCGATCAAGTTAGACTTTGGCAGGGCATTCGGAGAAGACATGGTATCGAGTAATAATAACGACGCGGACGAGGAATCGGAAGACCATAGCCTTGTCTACAGCCAAAACCCCAACAATACGCCTTTCGCAGCAACAGCCCCGTTCGACAAGAAAGATACAAAGCTTCAGAATCTACCTCTCGAGATTCCGGAAACGCCACGATTGCAGCCAGCCTCACCATCATCACCGTGCCCTCCTCCATCACGAACCAACAACAAATTACCCATCCCCTCGTCCTCAACTCTCTGGTGGACGGATACAGAGATTACAGGCCATAATCCTACGGACCCCACAGACGACGGCTATGGAATTAACGGTGTTGGCTTTGTCCCTACTCCTGCAATAGCCAATGCTCGGGCGGAGCGCCGAAAGCGACAAGTTGCAGATTGGAAGAATCGTGAAGCGAAAGAAGCAAGGCAGAAAAGAAGCGACAGGAGGAGAAGGAAGGAGGCTGGTGCCGAGAGTCTAGCAGCTGCGGTTGGTGGTATGGGTGCTGAAGATGCTAGGAAGGTTAGATTCTTGGAGGTATAAGATTCGCGATTGGATATGATGCATAAAGAGGCGTTCTGGATGCACGACCGGTTAGGGGTAGGGGGCACTGGATACGGTCGGTCTGGGAAATGGGGGACGAAGATACCCTGCGGTGTATGATATCTGCTATTCTTAAAGGATTGGTTGTTTACCTTAGCTGGGGATCAGTCAGTCTTGTCTGTTTAGACTATTTGGTGGTTGATCAGCATAGCTCACCAGAAATGCCTTGGGTATCTCATAGAAGAGCTCACCTTTCTACCGTTACATAATCGAGTGTTTGATTGGTTTGGCAAAAGCAACATGACCGGAGAAGAACCGAACACCAACCTATTCATCGGTCCCCAGAGGATGGAGTTAGCTCGCTAAGGTACGAGCACGCGTAGAGGGGTCAGAAAACACTAGCCTCGGCACCTCGGCAATCGCGTCCTCTGCGCGTCTCTCACTGTTTTAAGGCTGTGACCATCACCACGAAAAAACCTCTGCAAACCCCTGATCCATTGCACGACCATCATGAGGTCTGCTGCGTCAACTTCCTCACTCAACATACTTCAGATGGTGATTGATTGTTTGCCCCCATGATGAGGGTCAAAACTGTGTTCTCCGTGCCCTTGACTGGATCCTCATCTGTTCGCCTCCTAACCACCTCCTCGCCTCCCTTCAAGGTTGCCAGACCTCTCTCGCCCACCACCTCCAAAACGCCTAACCTTCCCTCCCCTCCTCCAGATGCGCGCAACGCCATAGGCTTCTGAGGCCGTGGCGTCGCCTTGAAGCTCAAAAGCTCGTATGTCCTCCCTCTATTCTCTCTCCTACGCCAAAAGAGTCCCTGTTCGAAGCTAAAAGGATCACAGGTATCCTCAAGCCTTCAAAACCCACTCCTTTCACTGCAAGTTAAACCCGGGAAGAACGACACTGGCCACCCACTAGTCCTGTTCACCAGGCGCATTTCTACTGACCCAGTCCCTCGCAGGGGAAACCGCATATCCATACTGTCTGTCTCATCAGTTTGTCGGCTATGGAAGGCCGTCTCCTAAACGGACATCATCCTACAAATTACTGCATTGTGTTTGGAGAGCTACAAGGCCATAATGACAGGACAGGGTGTCTTGTGTGTGCCGAGCTAGGTTTGTGGCATGAGTTCTATCTCTGCCTACTCATACAGCTTGAGTTGAGTCACCTACTTTACCTAGGGCTCCGTGACAATGCCACGAGGTCTGAAATTTAACAGTCTTAAGGCTCTAGCCTCTAAGAAGGCAGACATGTGAGCCGGCATCTTACCTATTATGGTTTAGTGCAAGTACGCAATGCTGCAGGGGGCTGGCGAATGCCAGCGTATTCCGCGGTTTTCATTCTCTACACTGTCTCATAATGTTTTAATAGGTATACACTGTGATAGTTCCGTCGATTCGAGTGGGCCGTGACCGAGACAATTCAGAAAGGCATCGTCCGGGAGAGCGTCTAAATAGTCATGGCCTTCAACCACGGCCAGATTCCTCATCTGCTACCACAGAGCTACAAACGCATGGTATCTGAATGGTTGGAAGAAGACTGCCCTAGTTTCGATTATGGCGGATTCGTTGTTGGAGAAGAGATGGCAGAGGCTAGATTGTTAGGGAAGAGTGCTGTAGGTAGTTTGCACTTCTAATCTCCTCAATAACCTTCCTGATTATATCTCTATATTCTTGCCCCTTTTCCATAAATATATACTTCTAAAAGCGGTTCTTTATACATGAGTTTGCATGAGATTCAGGCTTGTAACAAGCAAATGAAGACATCCCAGAAAAGTCCTGAGCCCTACATTGAATAAACTCTAATATTTTCGGAATTGCAGGGCGTGCTTGCTGGTGTTCCCTTTTTCGATGAAGTGTTCAGACAGCTAGACTGCACGTATGTGATTGATTCCGTCTTCCCTTTCAAACTTATGCTACCGAGCTACTCCATTGTGGAAGCTAAGTCTATTACTCTAGCGTAGAATGGAAAGTGTTTGAGGGACATTCTATCAACCCAGTCGAGCAATGTGCTACAGTCCGTGGTCCTGTGAGGAAGATCCTACTAGGCGAGCGAGTAGCCTTGAACACGCTCGCACGATGCTCCGGTATAGCAACAAAGTACGTCGTTTCTCCCCTTCCACCACACCTTCCCAAAGTCTTCCCATGCTACTCAGCCAACCCCATTATCCAGAACACTCTTAACCTCCTAATTCCCCACAGATCCTCCCGCCTCCTCTCACTGGTCCGCTCCGCTGGATACTCCAACACTCTCTCTGGCACCCGCAAAACCACCCCCGGCTTCCGCCTCGTCGAGAAATACGGCATGCTCGTCGGCGGCTGTGACCCTCACCGGTTCGACCTCAGTGCCATGACCATGCTCAAAGACAACCACATCTGGGCCTCTGGCAGCATAACCTCTGCCGTACATGCTGCAAAAGCTGCCGGTGGCTTTGCCGTCAAGGTGGAAGTGGAGTGTCAGAGTGAATCGGAGGCGGATGAGGCGATTGCAGCAGGGGCAGATGTGGTGATGTTGGATAATTTCTCAGGCGAGGGCGTCAAGATTGCAGCTAGAAATTTGAAACAAAAGTGGAGTGCTGAGGATCGGATGGGAAAAGGGGGCAAAGGGTTCTTGATCGAAGTGAGTGGAGGCCTAACGGAAGACAACGTGGAGGGATTTGTTTGTGCGGACGTGGATGTGATAAGTACAAGCAGTATCCACCAGGGTGTTCAGCATGTGGATTTTTCGTTGAAGATTGTACATTAAGGTAATATCAGGTGGCCTTCAACTCTTCTACTGTGACCCGAGCTTTCATTTGGTTCATCTTTTTATGGATTCATTCCAACGTATCTTTTCTCATCCCTTTGATATGTTCTAGAGGACCCCTTCTGATCCTTCTATCTCGTGTTCCAGAGTTCCAGAGTTTTTGGTTCTCGATTTGCTGCCAAAAAATTCGATCAAATCGAACCAATGGCAAGATCCATCATCTCAGCCATAAAAATTGCTTTCCTCGTTACCACACCTTAGCCGAAGTCTCCCCGATGGGATACAGTAGCCTAATAGGCCCCCCTTCTACAGGTCGACGATGTCATACCAGAACTCCAGGGATACAGTACATACTGCGGAGCACCGAGTACATAAATCCTTCACATCCCAGTTATCTCCTTCGCACCGCATTGCAGAAGATACTCACCAGCGCACAATCCTATCTGCACACCATCACCCCTCAACGTTTTCTGCTTCCAATCATCGACCACACAAAGTCTTCGAGCTCCCTACCCCGCACCCCGCACCCCCCACATCCCCCCCCACCATGCCCGCACCCCCCCACCCCCCCGAATCAGCATTCACCTTCCTCGCCCAAGGCGCCGTCATCCAAGAATTCAACGTCGCAGGCCACAACATCGTCCTCGGTTTCCCCGAAGCGTCCTTTTATAAGACGCACAACGCACCCTATTTCGGCGAGACGATCGGCCGCACGACCAACCGCATTAGAGATGCAAAGCTGCACAATCTGAATGGCCAAACCTACCGACTCGCTGCAAACGACGGACCCAATTGCCTGCATGGAGGATCACAGGGATGGGGTAAGAAGGATTTCGAAGGGCCGAAGCCGGTGAACAGACACGGCAAGGAGGGGGTTGAGTTCCGCTATGTGAGCAAGCATATGGAGGAAGGGTATCCAGGGACGGTAGAGTGCAAAGTCTGGTACATGGGGAGTATGGAAGACGGAAAGACGGTGCTAGAAGTCGAATACCAAGTCACATTCATCGGCGACGAATGCAACGAAACAGTCGTCGGCGTCACAAACCACAGGTACGCGCCCCCCCTTCCTTCCCTTACCTCTAACCCACACACAGCTAACCCTCCCCCCCCCAACCCAGCTACTTCAACCTCAACCCCACCTCCCCAACCATCGACGGCACAATCGCCACCCTCCACACAAACCAGCACCTCGTCCTCGACGCCAACAGCATCCCGACCGGCGCCATCGCCCCCCACCCCTCCGCGCCCCCTACCCCCAACACCCCCTTCCCCCTCACCACCACCACCCCCTCCTTCGACGACTGCATGGTCGTCTCCCCCTCCGCCACCGCCACCGTCCCCCTCGACACCCGCCCCCTGCCCCTGCGCCCCCTCGTCACCCTCTCGCACCCGGCTACGGGCTTGCATCTGCGGGTCGAGAGCACGGAGCCGGCGTTTCAGTTTTATACGGGCGAGCATGTTGATGTGCCGGAGGTGGTGGACAGCAAAGGTGGGGTGGTGAGGGCGAGGGGGCCGCGGAGCGGGATTGCGGTTGAGCCGAGTAGGTATGTGGATTGTGCGGGGAGGGAGGAGTGGAGGGGGCAGTGTCGGGTGCGCAGGGGGGAGGTGTGGGGGGCGCGGAGTGTTTATTTGGGGTGGGTGGAGTAGGGGGAGGGGTTGGTGAGGATGTGTTTGAGTGTGTGTTTGATGTTGTGAGGAGGTAGGATTAGGGATACCTGTGTGTTGGGGTGTTTGTTTCACGTCCAGTCTTCCAATCCTTGGACATCTCAGCTTTCCTACCCCTGTCAACGTGGTATTAACATCCACCCCCCTCTCCATTCAACGAAGTGCAAATCCTCATCTTCCCCCTAACCTTCAGTCCCCTTTATGTTCTCCCTACTAAACTCCTTCTATTCCTCTCCGCTCTCCTCCTCTTCTTGTCCTCTCCCCTTCTCCCCTTTCCCCCTACCCACACACACATCCACCCACCACCAACCCACCACCAACCCCACACCATCCCCCCACACCTCCACCTCCACCACCCAAGCCAAAACTCCCCTCCCCCCCCGCACCCCCCCCCCCCCCCCCAACACACCCAAAACACCCCCCCCCCCCCCCCCCCCCCCTCTACAACCCATTCATCACATCTTCCCCCCACCCCCCCACCCCGCCTCTATCCTCACATACATATATATATATATATTTCCCTTCAACGGAAGAATAAAATAAAATAAAATTCCAAAAAAAACTCAAAATTAGAAAATGGGAAAGGAAAAACATCGAGATGGGTGGTTAGAGAAGCTTTTGAGTAAACTTGGGTTGATCTTGTTTTGGCGAAGCGTCAGTAGAAGGGAGGGTTGGTTTGGTTTTCGTGAGGGAGTTGGTCGTATGTAGATGCTGTGGCGGGGAGGTTTGGCTTTTTGCGGGGGGGGGGTTGGGATGGTGAGAACGAGGTTGGGGGTTTATTGGTGTTGGGGGGGGGGGTGTTTCATCCGTCCTATTCTATCCCACATTTCCCTTTTTTTTAAAAAAAACCGTTCACCACCATTTCAAACCCTTGTCATTCTTCAACATTTTCTTTTCCCAACCCCCCCTTCTCTCCTCCCTCACTTTTATTACTTCGTCAAACCCGTTCGAAACTCTTTATGACGCTTGCTTGGATTTTGTCTGAATGCGGTAAAAGTTACGTTTTTGGGGGAGGATATTTACATACATAGGTAGCTATATAGATGGCGGTGTATAAATCGTGGGTGCGGTTCGTTTTCACGAGGAGAGGGTGGGGATGGAAGGTTGTGGGTGGGTTGTTTTGGCATAGCTATAGTAGTTGTAGTAATGGTAATGGTAATGATATCGATAGCTGACTAACAGCCCACGAAAACGGAACAAGCGAAAAAGAAAAAGCAACGAGCGGGCGGGTAAGCATCGATTGTAACAAAAGCAATAGCTGAACTCAAGCACGAGTATTAAATACAAAGGACTTGAATCTATGGGATGGGGGGGGGTAGGGTTGACAAAAGGTGATGAAGGAAAAGTAGGCGGAGGGGTGGATTCGAGTGGCGGAGGAAGGGTGTGGAAGGGATTGCTGGGGTTAAGGTGGGGGGAAAGATGGAAGATAGAAGGTGTGAAGGTGGAGGTGAAGGTGAAGGTGAAGGTGAAGGTGAAGGCGAAGGTGAAGGTGAAGCTGAAGCTGAAGCTGAAGCTGAAGCTGAAGCTGAAGAGAAGGGGGATAGACAGACGAGCTACGAACAGGCATGAAAAAGAGATGTGAGAGGTTTAAACAAGATTGTCAAGAACTGAAAAGGAGTCTTTTTCCCCAAAGAGATCAAAATATGGGGATTTCAGACTCCCAATGTCCATTTCTTTGCTCGTTTTAAAAAAACAACAAAAAAAAACAACAGGAACCGAGAAACGCTGGGTCTGTGGGAATTTGCGACAGGGGGTATATATATACTTGCAGAGTAAAGTATTCTTTTGGGGGGGGGAAACAAGGCATACAGAGATCTTGAAAGCAGGGGGGTTGGAAAGATTGAGGGAGGAGAGCGTTGAGGGGACTGGCTTTTTGTTCGTGGTGACGCCTTTGTATGCTGTTGCGATAAAAAAACTGGGAAGGGGAGATGAGAGAAAAAGATGGTTGAGATGAGTTTGATGAGTAGTGAAGATTTGAAATGTGATTTGAGTGAATTGATAAATTGATTGAAAGAATGAAAGATAATTTATTTTAGAAAGTTTAGAAAATGAGAGAGTGTGAATGAGATATTGAGAAATTTTGATATTGAAAGAAAAGAGAAGAGTGAAACGACTTTGTGAGAAAGAGCGTTCAGATAAGAAATGAAATGAAGAGACAAGAGATGAGACGAGCGTTGAGTTTGAGATGAAGAAAAGCTGAAAGAATGAGAGCATTTGAAAGATGTGTCGAGCTGCGTGATCATACTTTTGTTTATAACATCGAGTTCGAGATCAAATAGACACGGGTTGTAAGATCTGAAAGGGGTTTTTTTGGAAAGTGCAGAGAGGGAGTGGTTTTGGTGCGGCAAAGTGATGAGATTGGAGAGTGTCATTCATGGCGAGGGTTTAAAGGGTTGTCGAAAGAGGTGGAAAGATTGTTGATTCGAAGATTTTCGAATGGTGAGCTGTTTTTTCTCTGCTGAGGCAAGGAAGGTTTTAATGGCGGTACGTGTAATATGATTCAAAACCGGTCAACCTAGTCGATCAGATCGGAAAACATACTTTCTAGCTTCGGGTTATTTGAGAGGATGAAAGGGTGAGGTTTGAAAGGGTTGGGATGGGGGTTGCGGGGGATGAAACGAGATATTGAGGGATGAGGGTAAGATGGAGAGGAAAGGAAAGACGCGGGGGGGAGCGGGTTGTAGTGTAGTAAGTGACGGATTAAGAAGATGCAGGTGAAGCTCAGAGGAGGTTTTGTAAGAATTGACACGGTCGTTGATTCGAAGATCGAACGACAGTGGAGTTTCGGCGCTTTAGTGTAGAGCTATAAGGGAGTCGAGGGACGGATGGCTTTGATGGTTGTACTTGTAGTATCATTCCAACCCGGTCAACCTAATCGATTAGATCTCAATAGCTTCTTCCCGGCTTCAAAACAATCGAGAGGCAATGCCAGGCTTCTCGCACGATTTAAAGTGAGGTATACAAA